>JAEEGI010002304.1_pt1 | contig 47157 bp, 38 predicted proteins | sample 8958751 | NCBI WGS metagenome assembly JAEEGI01 (sample SAMN16246545, study PRJNA631951) | gut metagenome | biome: gut microbiome; feature: rumen; material: KS-attached | host: Bos | place: Iran: Karaj | collected 2018-10
TTTTTAGTAACTGGCGGTGCAGGGGATGCCTGCGTCGATGACCCGGTCGCGAATGGCATCCAGTTGCTCGTGGGTAGCCTTGAGCAGTCCTTGCGTGGGCGTTTCGCGGTCGATGGTGTAGATCATCACCTGGTGGGGCTTGATGTCCTTGACAGCCTCCAGCCAGGGTGCAACATATTCCTCGCCCGTATTATCGACACTTTCGCCGTTACAATCCCCTCGCATGAACATCGTCTGGATAATCAGGTGACCATTGAAGGCCTTCATTCGGTCGATGATAGCATCTACATCGTAAGTGCCATTAGGGTGATCCACCTTATTTATATATAAAGGATCGATGGTGTCGAGTTTCAGGATATTGTTATCAACCTGCATGAGTGCATCGTGGACTGTCTGACGATGAATCATCGTGGCATTGCTGAGCACGCTGACCTTCGCTTCGGAGCAATACTGGTTGCGCAGACGGATGGTGTCGCTGATAATCTCTGCGAAATGCGGGTGACAGGTAGGCTCGCCATTGCCAGCGAAGGTGAGTACGTCGGGCATGCGCCCTTCGGCACGCATCTGAATGAGTCTTTCCTCGAGGGCTTTGGCAACGGCCTCACGAGTAGGAAGGGGAAGAGCGGGACGATGGTCTTCATTGAAGCCGCACTCACAATAGATGCAGTCGAAAGAACAGACTTTTCCGTCGGCCGGCAGAAGGTTGATGCCGAGGGAGAGCCCCAGCCGTCGGCTATGGACAGGCCCGAAAATGGGTGAAGGATATATAATTGTACTCATAATGGCTGCAAAATTACATTATTTTTTGGAGTTGACAAAAAAAAAGTGTACCTTTGCACCCAAATAAGATTTTTTACGTACGTAAGATTAATGAAAAGACGCAAAAAGAATGCTGGCAGCCGTCGTGGTATGCAGATGGTGACATTGTGTATCAGCACGGCGATGGTGCTTGTGTTGCTGGGACTCGTCGTGTTCTCTGTGCTAACCTCGCGTAATCTGTCGCAGTGGGTCAAGGAGAACCTGACTGTCACGGTGATGCTTAACGATGAGGTGAGTGTGAATGAGGCCAAGTTGCTTTGCCGTGACCTCTACCATCGTCCTTACTCCCGGAATATCGACTATATCAGTCGTGATCAGGCGCTCAAGGAGCAGACAGAGGCCATGGGCTCCGACCCATCGGAATTCCTGGGAACTAATCCCTTCTCGGCAACGCTTGAACTGCAGATGAAGTCGGACTATGCGAATCGTGACTCGTTGAAGTGGATTGCGGCAGAGCTGAAGAAGAATCCCAAGGTGGCCGATGTGGCCTATCAGGTGGATCTGATGGACAGCGTGAACAGGAACCTGACGAAAGTGAACATCGTGTTGCTGGTGATAGCCATGCTGTTGACGTTTGTATCGTTCTCGCTGATCAGCAATACCGTGAGGCTTAGTGTCTATTCGCGGCGATTCCTCATCCACACGATGAAGCTGGTGGGAGCCTCTTGGGGCTTTATCCGTCGGCCCTTTATGAAACAAGGTCTGCTTGTGGGTGTGCTGGCAGCCATCCTTGCCATTGCTGTACTCGGAGGCTGCGTGTATGGTCTCTATTATTACGAGCCGAAGATGCTGACGATCATTACATGGGAGGTGCTCGCGATAACAGGCGTGGCTGTGTTGCTCTTCGGCATCATCATTACGAGTGTGTGCTCGTATATCTCTGTCAACAAATTCCTGCGCATGACGCCAGGTGAACTATACAAGATTTAAGAATGAATAAGAGAAACTTTGCATTTGATAAGATGAACTTTATCCTCCTGGCTGTGGGTATGGTCATCGTGATTGTGGGATTCCTGCTGATGGTAGGACCAAATTCCACGGATACGACATTCGAGCCCGACATATTCAGTGTCCGCCGTACCAAGGTGGCTCCGGTGGTTTGTCTCTTCGGCTTCGTGTCAATGATCTATGCCATTATCAGAAAACCAAAGGATCAGAACGAGAAGGAGGTTGAGGCATGACATGGTTTGAAACAGTAATTATTGCCATCGTGGAGGGACTGACGGAGTTCTTGCCAGTATCTTCGACGGGACACATGATTATCACGCAGAATCTGCTGGGAATCCCCCAGGGCGATGCTTTCGTGCATGCCTTCACCTTTATTATACAGTTTGGTGCCATCCTGTCGGTGGTTTGCCTTTATTGGAAGAAATTCTTCATTATCGACCGTTCGCCGGTTCCCCATGGAGCCTCGCTGTTAGGGAAACTGAAGCACCGTTTCCATTTCTATTGGCTGCTCTTTGTGGGAGTATTGCCTGCGGTGGTGATTGGTCTGCTTGCAAAAAAGTCGGGACTGCTCGACTGGCTTCTGGATAGTGTGCTCGTAGTGGCAATCATGCTGGTTGTGGGTGGTATCTTCATGCTTTATTGCGACCGCCTTTTCAATAAGGGCGACAAGGCAAACAGAGTGAACGAGATGCGCGCCTTCCGTATCGGCCTGTTCCAGTGCATCTCGGTCATACCGGGTGTGTCGCGCTCGATGGCTACCATCGTGGGCGGTATGGCTCAGGGGCTAACCAGAGCCAACGCGGCAGAGTTCTCGTTCTTCCTGGCTGTGCCGACGATGGCCGGTGCTACGTTGCTCGATCTGCTGGACCTGATGAAAGAAGATGCCTCGTGGGCCACGTCGCATAACATCGCCATGCTCATTCTGGGCTGTGTGGTGGCATTCATTGTGGCGCTGCTGGCTATGAAGTGGTTTGTTAGTTTCCTGACCAAATATGGCTTTAAGGCTTTCGGTATTTACCGTATTATCGTGGGCAGTATTATCTTGGTTCTGCTGCTCACTGGTCATTCGTTAGCAATGGTGGACTAAATGAATTTTCAGCAAGGGGCATTCATATACATCAATAAACCTTACCGGATGTCGAGTTTCGGGGCATTGGCGCATATCCGCTACGTGTTGTCGAAAAGACTGAAGGTGAAAAGAGTCAAGATGGGGCATGCCGGTACGCTGGATCCCTTGGCGACGGGGGTGCTCATCCTCTGTACGGGAAAGGCGACGAAACAGATAGAACGTCTGCAGTTGCACTCCAAGGAATATACGGCGACCTTGCAGTTGGGAGCGACCACCCCGAGTTTTGACAAGGAGCACACGGTGGATTACACTTACCCGACGAAGCATATCACCCAGGAACTCATCCTGGAGACATTGCCCCGGTTTGTAGGCGATATCATGCAGGTGCCACCGCTCTACTCCGCTTGTATGGTGGCGGGCGACCGTGCTTACGAGCTGGCACGCAAGGGTGTGGAGATGGAACTGCAGGCCAAGCCGATCCATATCGACGAGATAGAACTGACCGACTTCGACCCAGTGAAAATGCAGATGTCTATCCGCGTGTCCTGTGGAAAAGGAACCTACATCCGCTCGCTGGCCAGGGATATTGGCAGGGCCCTGGGAAGCGGTGCCTTCCTGACGGCTCTCTGCAGAACACGGCTTGGTGACGTGAGACTGGAAGACTGCCTGACATTTGACGAGTTCCCCGCTTGGATGGAGAAGGCATTGGAAAGAGATCATTAAGAAAAGACAATAGAAAGATATAATGAAATTATCACAGTTTAAGTTTAAGCTCCCTGAGGAGCTGGTGGCTATGGAGCCCTCATACCATCGTGATGAATGTCGTCTGATGGTGGCTCACCGTAGGAGTGGAAAAATCGAGAGCGGCCTTGACTTCCGCAATATCCTTGATTATTTCGATGAGGACGATACATTTATCTTCAACGATACACAGGTGTTCCCTGCCCGTCTATATGGCACGAAAGAGAAGACCGATGCGAAGATTGAGGTATTCCTGCTGCGTGAGCTCAATCCTGACTTGCGCCTGTGGGATGTACTTGTGGAACCAGCCCGTAAGATCCGTATCGGAAACAAACTCTTTTTCGAAGAAGACGGACCAATGGTGGCTGAGGTGATTGACAATACCACCAGTCGCGGGCGTACGCTGAGATTCCTCTATGACTGTCCGCACGATGAGTTCAAGCGCGAACTCTATGCCCTTGGCTCTGCCCCTCTGCCGCGCTATATCATCGACAAGCGCCCGGCAAATGAGGAGGACATGGAGCGTTTCCAGACCATTTATGCCAGTAAGGAGGGTGCCGTGACGGCTCCTGCAACGGGTCTGCACTTCAGCCGTGAGTTGATGAAGCGTATGGAAATCCGCGGCATTAATTTCGCTTTTATTACCTTGCATTGCGGCCTGGGAAGTTTTGACCCCATCGAGGTGGAGGACTTGACGAAACATAAGATGTCGTCGGAACAGATGTTCATCCCGAAGGAGGCCTGTGAGATTGTGAACACAACCAAGCAGAACGGTCATCGTGTCTGCTGTGTCGGTGTAAGCACCGCCCGTGCCACAGAGACTGCTGTGGGTACCGATGGCCTGCTGAAGGAGTTTGAAGGATGGACGAACAAGTTCATCTTCCCACCCTATGAGTTCGGTCTGAGCAATGCACTTATAGCCAACTTCTACCATCCTGAATCGACAATGATGATGACGCAGGCATCGTTTGGCGGTTACGACCTGGTATATAAAGCCTACGAGACTGCTGTGAAAGAAGGGTATAAGTTCGGCTGCTACGGCGATGCCCTGTTAATCCTGGATGATTGATGCATCAGGTGTATCTTGGCCTGGGAAGTAACCTTGGCGACCGAGAGACAACTATCCAGGAGGCTGTCAAACTGATAGATGAGCGCGTGGGGCATGTAGCCCGCCGCTCCTCTCTCATAGAGACTGAGCCCTGGGGATTCCAGTCGGACAACAAGTTCCTGAACGCTGTCATCCTTTGTGAGACGAGTCTGACACCACGACAGGTGCTTACGGCGACACAGAAGATAGAACGGGAGCTGGGCAAAAGAAAGGCGCATGCGACGGAACGCCGTCAAACGACCAAGTTTAAAGACAGACCGATAGATATTGATATCCTGCTCTATGACGATCTGAAGGTGGACGAGCCGGATCTGAAAATTCCCCATCCGTTGATGCATGAACGCGACTTCGTGATGCAGCCTCTCAACGAGATCAGAGATTAAAAACTAATAAGATAACTAAACACTAAAACAATAATGATTATGAAAAAAAGACTTATTCACACGTTGTTGGTAACCATTGCCATAGCAATGAGTGCCAATGCTCAACCATCGTGCTGCAAGGACCAGCAGGAAGGCAATCCTTACAAGAAATATACCGAGAACCTGCCTTTCGCCATGCCTGAGGTAAAAGCGCCAGTCATCCCCGACTATAAGGTGAACCTGAAGGACTTTGGCGGTGATCCCACAGGCAGAGCGCTCTGTACCGATGCTTTTGCAAAGGCCATTGACGCACTTGTACAGAAGGGTGGCGGACATCTGATAGTTCCTTCTGGCGTATGGCTTACGGGACCTATCGTGCTGAAGAGCAACATCGACCTCCATCTCAAGGCAGGGGCCATCATCCAGTTTGCTGCCGACGAAACGCTCTATCCCATTATCAAGACTTCGTTTGAGGGGCTTGATACGCGTCGCTGTCAGTCGCCCCTCTCTGCCAATGGTGCGGAAAACATTTCTATTACGGGTAAGGGAGCCATCGATGGTAACGGTCAGTACTGGCGCCCGGTGAAACGTTCGAAAGTGACCGCCAGCCAATGGAAAGATCTTTTGGCCGTACCTGGCAGTGTGGTGATGCCAGGCGACTATTGGGCGCCTACAGCCAGCTATGCCAAAGGCCATCAGGGAGCCGACCTGAATGTGCCCACTGCAAAGACCGACGAGGAGTTTGAGGCGATTCACCGCTTCCTTCGTCCGGTGATGATCAGTCTTGTCTCTTGCAAGAACGTGATGCTCAAGGGTGTTATCTTCCAGAACTCGCCGGCATGGAACATCCATCCGCTGATGTGTGAGAATGTGATTATCGACAATATCCTCGCACGTAATCCGAGCTATGCCCAGAATGGTGATGCGCTCGACCTTGAGTCGTGTAAGAATGCACTGATCGTGAACTCGCGTTTCGATGCTGGCGACGATGGTATCTGCATTAAAAGCGGTAAGGATGCCGATGGTCGTAAACGTGGCATTCCTTGTGAGAACGTGGTCGTGGATGGCTGTACGGTTTTTGCCGGTCATGGTGGTTTCGTTGTTGGCTCGGAGATGAGTGGTGGCGTCCGTAATTTCAAGGTTCAGAATTGTCAGTTCCTGGGCACTGATGTCGGTCTGCGATTCAAGAGCACCCGTGGTCGTGGTGGTATTGTGGAGAATATCTTTATCGACAATATCTCGATGATGGATATTAAGACAGATGCCATTACATTCAATATGTATTATGGTGGTAAGTCGGTAGCAGAGATGATTGCCGATGGTGACAAACCAGATAACACCACGAAAAAGCCGGTGGACGAGACGACCCCTATCTTCCGCAATATTGATATTCAGAATGTGGTCTGTAACGGTGCCGGACGCGCTATGGAGTTCAACGGCTTGCCAGAGATGCCGATGGATGGTATCAATCTGAAGAACATCACCATCCGTGCCAAGCAGGACGCCACTTTCACCAACTGCACCAACATCAAAAAGGAGAACGTGAAAGTCGTTGTAGAATAGTGATCTACGAATAATCCCCCGCCAGATGGCAGGGGATTATACATGCAAGAAAAAGCCTCGCTCATTGCGAGGCTTTATTGTTTGCTTACTTACGAAGACCGAGGGCCTTGACGATAGCACGATAACGATTGATATCGTTATTGTAGAGGTACTTCAGCAGCTTACGGCGCTTACCTACGAGCATAGTCAGCGAACGGGCTGTGTTGTGATCCTTGTGATTCTTCTTCAGGTGCTCAGTCAGGTGAGAGATACGGTAAGAGAAGAGGGCAATCTGAGCCTCTGCTGAACCAGTATCAGTAGCGCTCTTGCCATACTGACCGAAGATCTCTTCCTTTTTTGCTTTGTCTAAATACATAATTGTAATGTGATTAATGTTGTTCGCAAACACATCTTTCAGACGCTTCTGCCTGCCTAATCACTGGCGGTTTACGTCGTCAGATGCTCCGGATTTTCCGAAATGCGGGTGCAAAGGTACAACTTTTTTCCGATACTGCAAACTTTTTCGAAAATTATTCGTACCTTTGCACCCGTTTTTAAGTAAATAGGTATGCAGGATATCAGAAATATCGCAATTATTGCGCATGTGGACCATGGTAAGACGACCTTGGTCGATAAGATGATGCTCGCCGGGAATCTCTTCCGTGAGGGACAGAATCTCAGCAATCAGGTACTCGATGCTAACGACTTGGAGCGTGAGCGTGGAATCACCATTCTCTCGAAGAACGTCAGCATTAACTGGAAAGGAACGAAGATTAATATTATTGATACTCCGGGACACTCCGACTTCGGCGGTGAGGTAGAGCGTGTGTTGAATATGGCCGACGGCTGTCTGTTGCTCGTCGATGCCTTCGAAGGCCCGATGCCCCAGACGCGCTTTGTGTTGCAGAAAGCCCTGCAGATTGGCCTCAAACCCATTGTGGTGGTCAATAAAGTGGATAAGCCCAACTGTCGTCCAGAAGAGGTCTATGAGATGGTGTTCGACCTGATGTTCTCTTTGAATGCTACAGAAGACCAACTCGATTTCCCTGTGGTTTATGGCTCTGCCAAGAACGGTTGGATGGGTGAGGACTGGAAGAAGCCTACCGATAATATCACTTATCTGCTCGACAAGATTGTAGAGGTGATTCCTGCCCCGCAGCAGAATGAGGGTACACCGCAGATGCTGATTACCTCGCTCGACTATTCGAGCTATCAGGGTCGAATTGCCGTGGGGCGTGTCCACTGTGGTCAACTCAAAGACGGCATGCAGGTAACTATTGCCCATCGCGACGGCTCGATGGAGAAGACGAAGATTAAGGAGCTACATACTTTCGAGGGTATGGGACACGTTCGTACAGACAGTGTCGATTGCGGTGATATCTGTGCCGTTATCGGATTGGAGAAGTTCGAGATTGGCGATACCATCTGCGACTTGGAAAATCCTGAGCCCATGACGCCTATCGCCATCGATGAGCCGACCATGTCAATGCTCTTCATGATCAACGATTCGCCCTTCTTCGGTAAAGAGGGTAAGTTTGTGACCTCTCGTCATATCAACGACCGTCTGGAGAAAGAACTGGAGAAGAACCTCGCCCTGCGCGTAGAGCCTTTCGAGGATTCGACCGATAAGTGGGTGGTCTCTGGCCGTGGTGTGCTTCACCTCTCTGTGCTGGTCGAGACCATGCGTCGTGAGGGTTATGAGCTTCAGGTAGGACAGCCGCAGGTAATCTATAAGGAAATCGACGGTGTGAAGCATGAGCCGGTAGAGGAACTCACTATCAACGTGCCCGAGGAGTTCTCCTCTAAGATGATTGATATGGTGACCCGCCGTAAAGGTGAGATGACCTCGATGGAGAGTCAGGGCGAGCGTGTGAATATTGAATTCGATATTCCTTCACGCGGTATCATCGGTCTGCGTACAAATGTGCTGACAGCCTCACAAGGAGAGGCGATCATGGCCCATCGTTTCAAGGAGTATCAGCCGTATAAGGGCGAGATTGAGCGTCGTGTCAACGGTTCGATGATCTCGATGGATACGGGTAATGCCTTTGCCTATGCCATCGACAAACTGCAGGATCGCGGTAAGTTCTTCATCGATCCTGGCGAGGATGTGTATGCTGGTCAGGTGGTTGGTGAGCATGTCCACGACAACGATCTTGTGGTAAATGTCTGCAAGGCTAAGCAGTTGACCAACGTGCGTGCTTCAGGTACCGACGAGAAGGCCCGTATCATCCCGAAGACGGTGATGAGTCTGGAAGAATGCCTCGAGTATATCAAGCAGGATGAGTTGGTAGAGGTGACGCCGAAATCGATGCGTATGCGTAAGGTCATCCTTGACCACGACCAAAGGAAAAAGGCTAATAAAGTATAAAAAGTCGTAAAGAGCTCCGTTGTTTAGCGGGGCTCTTTACGTTTCTATGCATCTGCGAAAACCTTACCGTTATCAAGCGTAATCTGTAGTTTGGTATATTCGCAGTGGAAATCGTTTTGTAGCCGGTCAAGATAGCGCGCACTCTCCCATTTGCACATGGGAAGGTCGTGCAGCAGATAGTTGCCGCATGACTGAGGTTCTGTGGCAGGCACTTCTGTCTGCTCGAGTATCCATTGGAGGCACTCGATGGTGAGGCGCCGCATGTCCTCGACGGTGTAATTACCGGTCATGACGATATACATGCCCGTCAGACAACCCATCGGACCTACATAGACAACATCGTCTTTCGCCTCAGAGTTTCGGAACCAGGTGGCCATCAGGTGCTCGATGCTATGCATGGCGGCAGGGGCTACGGCCGGTTCCTTGTTGGGCTCGGTGATACGCAGGTCGAAGGTGGTGAAACCCTTATCCTCGCGCGAGACATAGATGCCCGGCTTGAGGTGGGTGTGATCAATGGTAAAACTTTGTATGACTTCCATATTAAAGACTTTCGATGAATGTTTTGGTGACTTGGAAAGAGTTCTCGGCGATGGTATCCCAGAAATTGTGATACTGGGAGGCATCGGTGTCGCGCAGAGGGATATCGCTGATGACACGGAAAGAGATGAAGGGCACTTTGTAGATATGGCACACCTGAGCGATGGCACACGACTCCATATCGACAGCCTTGGCCTCGGGGAAAAGACTAACTATCTCTGCCATCTTCTCCTTGGTATCCACAAACCAGTCGCCGGTGACAATCAAACCGGGCTTTGCCCCCGTCTGTTTTGCCTTCTCCAGCAGGTAGGGATCGGCCTGATAGCGGGCGGGGAGCCCCTGTACCTGTCCATAGACGGTGGTCTCGTCGATGGCTTTACCGCAATAGACGTCGTGGTAGGTCAGTTCAGAACTCACGACAACATCCTGTAGATTGATGTCATCGCCGTTACCGCCGGCACAGCCGCTCGAGATGATGCAGTCGGGCTTGTACTGACGGATCATCTCAACAGCCTGGATGGCCGCGTTGACAGTGGCAATACCACTCTTCTGCAGGATTAACTTGTCTTCGGGAAACAACGGACGGAGTTGCCTGTACTCCTTGTCCATCGCTACAATCATACCTATTTTCATAATCTTACATGACGGAATTAAAAGTCTGATACTTGCTGTTCCGCTGTCTCACGGCTTCATACATGAGAATGGCGGCAGAAACGCTGACATTGAGTGAGTCGAGGCGCCCCAGCATAGGGATGCGGATATGGGCATCGGCAGCCTCGCGCCACTGGTCGGTAAGGCCGGTTGACTCCGTTCCCATAACGATGGCTGTGGCACCACGCATGTTGTAGTCATAATATTCATACGAGTCTTGCAGCTGCGCAGTCAGGATTTGGATGCCCCGTTCTTTGAGGAAGGCGATGCATGCCTTGGAGTCACATACGGCTGTCGGCACACTGAAAACTCCACCGATGCTAGCCCTTATCAGGTTGGGATTGTAGAGATCGGTCAGTGGGTCGCAGACGATGACAGCATCGACGTTGGCAGCCTCGGCCGTACGGAGGATAGCCCCCAGGTTACCGGGCTTCTCGACGCTCTCCAACACGATGACGAGTGGTGACTTGTTAGAGGTGAGCTTTGAGAGGTCTCTCAGGCCGTGCTGCTTGGCCTTGGCTACGGCGATGACGCCCTCTGTGCTGCCACGGTAGGCCATCTTCTCATAAACCTGAGAGGTGACAGATGTGGCTGGGATACTGACAGAAGTGTTCAGACTGTCGAGAACAAACAGTTCTACGATCTCATAGCCGCAGGCGATGCAGTGTTCGATTTCGCGCTGTCCCTCTACGACGAATAGTCCTTCTTCACGGCGGAGGGCTGACTTCTGCTGTAAGGCGACCACGTGCTTGATTCGGGCGTTTTGTACGCTGGTAATGACAGAATCTTCCATATTCGCCGCAAAATTACAAAAAAATCCTCGAAATCCGTGTCGTCCGTGCCTAAAAATTTGTACCTTTGCACGCAAATAACAAAACTTGCAAGTTATGACATTATTGAAGAAATGCCTGCCCGATGTGTTGGCAGTGCTGTTGTTTGCCGTTCTGGCCTTTGCTTATTTCTTCCCTGCTGATATTGAAGGGCGCATCCTCTATCGTCATGATGCGTCGGCAGGAAGAGGCGCCGGACAGGAAGGTATCGAATATTTGCAGAAGACAGGTGAGCGTAGCCGTTGGACCAATGCCTTGTTTGGTGGCATGCCTACCTACCAGATGGCACCCTCGTATGGATCTACCGATCTATTGACTAAGGCCGTGAATGCCTATCACCTGTGGCTACCCGAAAATGTTTGGTTCGTCTTTGCCTACTTGCTGGGCTTCTATATCCTGTTGCGTGCTTTCGACTTCCGTCAGCATCTGGCAGCATTAGGCTCTATTATCTGGGCTTTCTCGACCTATTTCCTCATTATCATCGCTGCAGGTCATATCTGGAAGGTGTGGGCTTTGGCTTACCTTCCGCCGATGATTGCCGGTCTGGTACTGGCCTATCGCGGCAAGTATCTGTGGGGTCTGTTGCTGACATCGGTGTTTACTGCTTTTGAGATCAATGCCAACCATGTGCAGATGACGTATTACTATCTGTTCATCATCGTGGCACTGGTGATAGCCTGGCTGGTAGAAGCAGTGCAGCAGCATCAGATGGCCCGTTTTCTGAAGGCAACGGCTGTGTGCGCGCTCGGTGCGGCTATCGGTCTTTGCATTAACCTGTCGAACCTCTATCACACCTGGGAATACAGTAAGGAGTCGATGCGTGGCAAGAGTGAGCTGGTGAAGCAGAACAGCGCCAACCAAACGAGCAGCGGTCTCGACCGTGACTATATCACACAGTGGAGTTATGGCATCGACGAGACGTGGACGTTGCTGATTCCTAATACGAAGGGTGGTGCCTCGATGCCGATGAGCATGAGTGAGACGGCCATGAAACATGCCAATCCCGACTATGCGAGCATCTACGACCAAATCGGACAGTACTGGGGAGAGCAGCCTGGTACGTCGGGACCCGTCTATGTGGGGGCTTTTGTGATGTTGCTGTTCATTCTCGGACTCTTTATCGTGAAGGGTCCTGTGAAATGGGCGCTCCTTGCTGCTACGATTCTCTCAATCCTGTTGTCATGGGGAAGGAATTTTATGGGCTTTACGGATTTCTTCCTCGACTACGTGCCGATGTATGCCAAGTTCCGTACGGTGGCCTCGATCCTTGTGATTGCCGAGTTTACCATTCCTCTGCTCGCTATGCTGGCATTGAAGAAGATTTTTGATGGCGAAGTATCCAAGGAGAAATTGAAGGTTCCGCTGATAGTCAGTTTTGTCTTGACAGGTGGTGTCGCCTTGTTGTTCTCATTGATGCCAGAGACATTCTTCGGCAGTTTTATCTCCTCCAGTGAGATGCGTGCTTTGCAAAGTCTCCCCGCAGAACACGTCCAACCGCTGATCGCGAACCTCACAGAGATGCGTCAGGCTGTGTTTACAGCTGATGCGCTGCGCTCGTTCTACATCATTCTGGCTGGTACAGGTATCCTTCTGGCATGCCTCTATGGGAAGTTGAAGAAGGAATATACCGTTGGAATCCTCCTCGTGTTGTGTCTTGTGGACTTGTGGACGGTGAACAAGCGTTACCTCAACGATGAGATGTTCGTGCCGAAGTCGGAGCGTGAGGCTCCACAGGAAAAGACACAGACCGATGAACTCATCCTGCGTGACGAGACACTGGATTATCGTGTGCTGAACCTTGCTTCGAACACCTTCAATGAGAACGAAACCTCGTATTATCATAAGAGTATTGGCGGTTATCATGCAGCCAAGTTGCGTCGCTATCAGGAGATGATCGAGGCTTATATCAATCCTGAGATGCAACAACTCTTCAAGGCTGTGGGTGAGGCTGCTGGTGACATGACACAGGTGAACGGTGATAGCATCTGTCCGGTGCTGAACATGCTGAACACCCGTTACTTCATCTTCCCGCTCGAAGGCGGTCAGACAGTGCCCATCCAGAATCCCTATGTCTATGGCAATGCCTGGTTTGTCGATCAGATCCGCTATGTCGATAATGCCAATGCAGAGTTGGAGACTGTCGGAAAACTCAACTTGCGTCATCAGGCTGTGGCCGATGCTAAGTTCAAGACACAGCTTGGCGAGGCTGCGGTGCAGGATACGGCCAGTGTGGTGACCATCACCTCCTATGAGCCTAACCGTCTGAAATATGATGTGAATACCGGCAAGGGTGGAGTGCTCGTGTTCTCCGAAATCTACTATCCCGGTTGGACCGCTACCGTTGATGGTCAGCCTGCAGAACTGGGTCGTGTGAACTATATCCTCCGTGCTATTCACCTGCAGCCGGGCAAACATCAGGTAGAACTGGCTTTCTTCCCGAAGTCTGTCAGCGTGACAGAGACGGTGGCTTATATCGCCTTTGTCCTCTTGTTGCTTATTGTTGTAGGAATTGTCCTTGTCGAATATCGTCAAAGGAAAAAGGAATAGATCATGAAAAAACTGTTATCCTTGCCACCTAACCTTGTCGGCAGTTTCCATGAAGTGACCGGCTTGAGTCGTGCGGAGTATTTCTGTACCAATGATCCGATAGGTCACAAACTTGGCAGTGGTGGTGGAACAACGTGGCTGTTGGAGGCTTGTGCCCAGAGCGAAGGAGTAGGGGAAGAGGCTGCCTTTGACCATTGGCTGGCACAGGAGAAGCGTATCCTGCTTCATGCCGGAGGACAGAGTCGCCGTCTGCCATCGTATGCCCCCTCAGGCAAGATTCTGACACCGATACCCGTGTTCCGTTGGGAGCGCGGACAGCGCTTGTCACAAGATCTGTTGAGCCTGCAACTGCCACTTTATGAGAAGATGATGGCTCAGGCACCCGACAACATCCATACGATGGTGGTGAGCGGTGATGTGCTGATCAGGGCTACACAACCCCTGCAGCCTGTTCCTGAGGCCGACGTTGTCTGCTATGGCCTGTGGCTCGATGCAACTGTGGCTAAGAACCACGGTGTGTTTGTCAGCAGTCGGCAGACGCCCTCCGTTTTGAAACAGATGCTGCAGAAACCCTCGGTAGAGACCTTGAGTGAGGTACAGAGAGAACACTTCTATTTGACGGATATCGGTATCTGGCTCCTCTCCGACAAGGCTGTCAAACTCCTGATGAAACGCTCATCAGACCTCAAAGAATACGACCTCTATGCTGAGTTTGGTTGTGCACTCGGCACCGATCCCACCATTGCCGACGAAGAGTTGAGACAATTGAAAGTGGCTATTTTGCCACTAGCGGGTGGCGAGTTCTACCATTTTGGTACCTCTCGGGAGATGATTTCCTCGATGCAGCGCATCCAGAACCTGGTGAACGACCAGCGCGAGATTATGCACATCGACCGTAAGCCCCATCCTTCAATCTTCGTGCAGAATGCGACGGTAGAGGTGCCGCTGACGGCAGATAACACGAATATCTGGATTGAGAACAGTCACGTCGGAAAACGTTGGCAACTCACTCACGATCATATTATTACCGGTGTGCCTCAGAACGACTGGGAAATCTCATTAGCCCCCGGTGAGTGTATCGACATCATTCCTATCGGTGAGTCGCAGTATGCTGTGCGCCGTTATCATATCGATGACCGTTTTGCCGGCTCGGAGCAACAGAAACGTCAGTTCCCTGTTGTAGAAACCCTAAGTGAACTGTCGGCTTTGGACGATCTTGAATCCCAAGCACTCCGACTGATGTCTGCCGAAGAGATTTCGACTGAGGCCAATCTGCGCCGACTCTTTGCCCAGCGTCGGACCTTCCGCAAGGGTAATTGGCAGGCGCTGGCCAGCAATTGGGAACATAGTGTGTTCTACCAGTTGGATCTGGCTGATGCCATGACCAATTTTGGAAGGGAACAGATACCTATGCCTGCGCCATTGCCGGAAGACGCACCATTGATGACGCGCATCCACGATGCGATGTTCCGCGACGACAGTGACAAGGCGTTCGCCCTCTTGCGACAGGGCCTGACACAGAGGGACGGTTCTTTTATTACATCGCGCGATGTAATAAAAGAACCGTCCCTCTGTGTCGCTACCGACCAGATTGTGTGGGGCCGTTCGCCAGTGCGTATAGATATTGCCGGTGGATGGACCGACACACCGCCTTATTGCTTGTTGGAAGGTGGCAATGTCGTCAACTTTGCCATCGAACTCAATGGACAGCCACCCCTACAGACCTTCATCCGACCCTCGAAGGAACCGCGTATTGTGTTGCGAAGTATCGACCTCGGGGCTGTTGAAGTGGTGGAAACCAATGAACAGTTGACAGATTTTATGCACGTGGGTTCGCCCTTCTCCATACCGAAAGCAGCTCTGGTGTTGGCAGGATTCGGTCAGACATCCGGTTCTCATGCTAGTCTCCGTACCCAACTTGAGTCGTTTGGAAGCGGTATCGAACTGACGCTGCTCTCAGCGATTCCTGCAGGCAGCGGTCTGGGCACGTCGAGCATATTGGCTGCTACGGTGCTGGGTGCTTTGAGCGATTTCTGTGGCTTAGGCTGGGACAAGGCAGAGATTGGCCGTCGCACACTGATGCTCGAACAGATGCTGACCACAGGTGGTGGTTGGCAAGATCAGTTTGGCGGTGTGCTCGGTGGTGTGAAACTGCTGCAGACAGGCCGAGGCTTCGATCAGAGTCCGCAGGTGCGTTGGCTGCCAACCGATCTGTGGTTGCAGCCGGAGTATCGTGCCTGCCATCTACTTTATTATACAGGGATTACCCGTACGGCTAAGAGCATTCTGGCAGAGATTGTGCGACGGATGTTCCTCAACGACGGTCCGGAACTCCGACTGCTGCGCGAGATGAAGGCTCATGCGATGGAGATGTATGAGGCCATTCAGTGTAATGACTTCCAACGGATGGGGCGGCTGATGCGCCTGACTTGGCAACAGAACCAGCAATTGGACAATGGCACCAATCCTGCGGCAGTTGCTGCGTTGACAAACCTTGTCGATGACCTCTGTCTGGGTTATAAACTGCCAGGTGCCGGCGGTGGAGGCTATCTCTATATGATCGCCAAGGATCCTGAGGCGGCTGCCCGTATCAAGCATATATTGGCCGAACACCGTAGTAACCCCAATGCCCGTTTTGTAGAGATGACACTCTCTACGGGCGGACTCCAGATAAGCCGTAGCTGATGGAATTCCGTACGGTTGTCGATGTACCCGATCCGGGGTTCAGAATCGGTCCTTGTGCCGACCTGCTCTTCGTCGGTTCTTGCTTTGCCGATAATATTGGTCGTCGGTTTCAGGAAGAGAAGTTCCGGGTGATTGTCAATCCCTTTGGTGTGATGTACAATCCTGCGAGCATCCTTCATACCGTTGAGCGTCTGGCTGCGCAGTCATTATCACCTGAGGTGGCTTTTCTGACGCTTGGCACCAACCATGTCTATCGGTTGAAAGAGACGGGCGAGATCGTGGATAACTGTCAGAAACGTCCGCAGGCGCTTTTCACCGAGGAAGTACTATCCGTGGATGCGTGTGCCGACTATCTTGAGCGGACCGTCACGTTGCTCCGTCAGATGAATCCTGATATGCAGATTGTGCTCACCGTCAGTCCGATCCGTTACCGCAAATACGGCTATCACGGCTCGCAACTGTCGAAGGCCTCGTTGCTGTTGGCAGCCGATCAGGTCTGCTCAAGGCATCCAGGCGTCTGTTATTTCCCAGCCTATGAGATCGTCAACGACGAACTGCGCGATTACCGGTTTTATCAGGCAGACATGCTGCATCCTTCCGATCAGTCGGTAGAATATATCTGGCAGCGCCTCTCGGAGACCTATCTGAGCGATGCAGCGCTCATGTTTCTCAAGGAATGGGCGCCCTTGAAGGCCGTGCTGAACCACAAGCCCTTCCATCCCGATTCGGAGGAATATCGGGCGCTGATGGATAAAACTATGTTAAAAGTACGGGAATTGCAGAAAAAATACCCTAACTTTGCACTTTGAAAACAAATAATTTTTGGTGATGAATTACTCGATAGAAAAGATCACGACGCTGATTGGCGCACGTCGCATTGGTGAAACTGATGCCCAGATAGGTTGGCTGCTGACCGATAGCCGTTCACTCTGTTTCCCGGAGGAGACGCTGTTCTTTGCCCTGAAATCTACACGTAACGACGGTCATAAATACATAGAGGACCTCTATCGCCGGGGGGTGCGTAATTTCGTAGTTGAGGCAAAAGGTATCGCAGAATACTGCCCAGAAGACAGTATGGTCTCTATGGCCGATGCCAATTTCCTGATTGTGCCGTCGCCGTTGGCAGCACTCCAACGATTGGCTGAGCGCCATCGCGACGAGTTCAACATCCCGATAGTCGGTATTACAGGATCTAACGGCAAGACGATGGTGAAGGAGTGGCTTTATCAGCTACTCTTGCCTTCCCAGAAGATCGTCCGTTCGCCCCGCAGTTATAACTCCCAAATTGGTGTGCCCCTTTCTGTCTGGCTGCTGAACGAGCAGACCGAGGTCGGTATCTTCGAGGCAGGTATCAGTCAACCTGGTGAGATGATGGCCCTGCGCGACATCATCCAGCCCACTATCGGCGTGCTCACTTCTCTGGGTAGTGCCCATCAGGAAAACTTCCGTTCGATGGAAGAGAAATGTCTGGAGAAACTCGAACTGATGCACGATACTGAGGCGATGGTCTATTGTTCGGATAACGATATTGTCAGCCGTTGTATCCGTCGTATGCAATATAAAGGCGAGAAAATCGCTTGGTCGCAGTGCGACGAACAGTGCGCCCTCTTTGTGAAACGTATCGAAACCAAGGAACAGACGGCTCGCATCACCTATATCTGGCAGCAGGAGGAGAACACCTTTGTCATCCCCTTTATCGACGAGGCTTCTATCGAAGACACGATTACCTGTGCTGCTGTGGCCTTGCGCCTCGGACTGACGCCCGCACAGTTGGCTGACCGCATGCCAAAACTCGTGCCCGTTGCCATGCGTCTGGAGGTGAAGGAAGGTCAGCGGGGCTGTCAGTTGATCAACGACTCTTACAATAGTGATATCAATTCGCTCGATATAGCCCTCGATTTCATGCAGCGCCGAGAGTCGGCCAGAAAGTTGAAGAAGACGCTGATTCTCAGCGATATCTTCCAGACTGGTACGTCGCCCGAGAAACTTTATGCCCAGGTGAGCGACCTGGCTGTGAAGCGTGGCATCACGAAGTTTATCGGCATCGGTCCCGAACTGATGGCGCAGGCCGACAGGATTCAGATTGCCGACAAGCAGTTCTTTGCCGACGTGAATCATTTCCTCTCCAGCGAAGCTTTCTGGGGCTTGCATGACGAGCTGATCTTGTTGAAGGGCGCCCGTCCGTTCGGGTTCGACCAGATCACGGAACAGCTGGAGCAGAAGGTGCATGAGACGATTCTCGAGGTGAACCTCAATGCCGTGGTGGAGAATCTGAACTACTACCGCTCGTTCCTGAAACCAGAAACGAAGATGGTTTGCATGATCAAGGCCGACGGCTATGGCGCCGGCGCTGTCGAGATTGCCCGTACGTTGCAGGATCATCGTGTCGATTACCTCGCTGTGGCTGTGGCCGACGAGGGCGTCACGCTCCGCAAGGCTGGCATCACCGCCAATATTATGATCATGAACCCTGAGATGACCGCCTTCAAGACCATGTTCGACTACGACTTGGAGCCCGAGGTATATTCCTTCCGCCTGTTGGATGCCCTCGTCAAGGCTGCCCGCAAGGAGGGTATCACTGGCTGGCCTGTTCATATCAAGCTCGATACGGGCATGCATCGCTTAGGCTTCGACCCCGTGAACGAGATGGATGAGCTGATCGACCGTCTGAAGCATCAGACGGCCATCATCCCGCGTTCGGTGTTCAGCCATTTCGTAGGCTCTGATAGCGACGATTTCGATGCCTTCTCGGCTCAGCAGTTCGCACTCTTCGAGGCGGGCAGCAGCCAATTGCAGGCAGCCTTCTCGCATAAGATCCTGCGCCATATCGACAATTCTGCCGGTATCGAACATTTCCCCGAGCGACAACTCGACATGTGCCGTCTGGGGCTCGGTCTCTATGGCATCGACTCGCGCGACAACCGCATTCTGAATACCGTCTCGACGCTGAAGACCACTATCCTGCAGATGCATCATGTGCCGGCAAACGAGACCGTTGGTTACAGCCGGAAAGGCAAACTCGACCGCGACTCAGTGATTGCCGCCATTCCTATCGGTTATGCCGACGGACTGGACCGTCATCTTGGCAACCGCCGTGGCTATTGTCTGGTGAATGGTCAGAAAGCAGATTATGTGGGCAACATCTGCATGGATGTGGCGATGATCGACGTGACCGATATCCCCTGTCAGGAGGGCGATCAGGTAGAGATCTTCGGTGAGCATCTGCCAGTGACCATGCTGAGCGACGCTATCGACACCATCCCCTACGAAGTCTTGACGGGCGTTTCCAACCGCGTCAAGCGCGTCTATTTCCAGGATTAGCACCAAATTATCCCCTACTAGGGCCAGGTCTCGAAACTAAGTTTTCGGACCTGACCCTTGAATATGCATTCGTGTTTGTTCCCACGTTGGGAATGATTCGTTCTCATGCTGGGAATGACTTGTTCCCAACGTGGGAATTTTTGTTACCTAACTAGGGAACAAATTTTTCATAGGCAGGGCGCAAATAATTGGTGCGGATGTCAAGGGTAAGACACTAGTAGCGTGAGGTCTTAGGGAGGTCAACGGGAGGTGTCTGAGTAACACCTCCCTTCTAGCATTCCCTTTATTTATCGACCTTTCACCCCCTTGACGGGAGGATGGGAGGTGTACGATGTAAACGATAACGTAAAAAAAGAAGGCGAAATGCAATACGTTTCGTAATTTTTTCGTAACTTTGCAGCGCCTTGGGCATTACTAAAACGAAAAAAGAACTAATATAAAACAAATGGAACAAGTATTCAGTTACATTATCAGTCTGGGTGCATCCGTTATGATGCCTATCCTATTCACCATCATCGGTCTTTGTATCGGCATGAAGTTCGGTAAGTCGCTGAAATCAGGCCTTTACGTGGGTGTCGGTTTCGTGGGACTTGGCATTGTGACAGCCTTGCTGACGAATAATTTCGGCGGACCGCTGAGCGAGATATCCAAACTCTACGATCTGCAACTCGGTGTGTTTGACATGGGATGGCCTGCTGCGGCTGCCGTCGCCTATAACACCGCCGTGGGTGCACTCATCATCCCCATCTGTCTAGGCGTGAACTTCCTATTGCTAATCACTAAATGTACGCGCACGGTGAACATCGACCTCTGGAACTACTGGCATTTCGCCTTTATCGGAGCGGTGGCTTATTTCGTGATGGACCAGAGTCTGGCATGGGGCTACTTTGCCGCTATCGTCTGCTATATTATCACGCTGGTGATGGCTGATTTGACGGCTTCGAAATTCCAGAGCTACTATGACGATATGGACGGTATCTCTATCCCACAGCCTTTCTGTCAGAGCTTTACAGCCTTTGCTATCGGCATCAACTGGCTGCTCGACAAGATTCCTGGATTCTCAAAACTCGATATCGATGCCGAAGGCCTGAAGAAGAAGTTCGGTGTGCTGGGTGAGCCTATCGTACTGGGTGTGATCGTGGGTGCGCTGATCGGTGCCGTCGCACAGTTGGATATCAAGAAGGTGCTCTTCCTGGGTGTGACGATGGGTGCCGTGATGGAACTGATACCGCGTATCACGAAGCTCTTCATCGACGGCCTGAAACCGATCGCTGAGAAGACACAGGAGGTGGTACAGAAGAAGTGGGCAGGCAAGAAAGTGTATATCGGCATGTCGCCTGCACTGGTCATCGGTCATCCTACCACTCTGGTGGCCTCGCTGATCCTGATTCCGCTGGCTCTGTTGATGGCTGTGGCACTTCCCGGCAATGAGTTCTTGCCGCTGGCATCGCTGGCTGGTATGTTCTATGTGTTTGTCATGGTACTGCCCTATACGAAGGGTAATGTGGTGAAGACGCTGATTGTCGGTATCGTGACGGTTGGTATCGGTCTCTGGTTTGTTACCGACATGGCTCCTGCATTTACTCAGGCAGCCCAGACGGTATATGCCCAGACGCAGGATCCTGCTGCTAAGATTCCCGAGGGATTCCAGGCTGGTGCCCTCGACTTCGCCTCTAGTCTCTTCGGATGGGTAATCTATAAGTGCGTGAACAATCTGGCCTATATCGGCGCAGGTGTTCTGACCCTTATCACGATCGGTATGGTGATATGGAATCGCAAACTCATCGTGGCGGAAGAATGTAAAAATGTAAAAATGTAATAATTAAAAAATTATCATTATGAAGAGGATCTTTATTATTTTCTCATTCTTTAGTTTTTGTATGGCGACGCAAGTCGCTCATGCACAGGAGGCAGACAGGTTTGTCGGTGCACAGCACGTGAAGTTCCAGACAGCCTGCCATCCTGAAGACGTGAAGCACTACGATACCAAGTTGCTCCGCGAGCGTTTTGTCATGGAAAAGGTGATGGCAGCAGACTCTATCCTGCTGACTTATTCACACTACGACCGTTTTATCTTCGGAGGTGCCATGCCGGTCAACACCACGCTGAAGCTGGAGAATTTCTGGGAGTTAGGTCTTGATGTTGACAATACTATCAAAGAGAAATATTTCCTCTATAACCGCGAGATCGGCATCGTCAACTGTGGTCTGGGCGATGGTGTGGTGATCGTGGATGGTAAGGAGTATGCGCTTTCTCCGAAAGAGGCACTCTACGTCGGTCGCGGCCATATCGGCAAGGACAAGGATGTGAACAAAGAAGTCTTGTTCCGTTCGAAGGATCCCAAGAACCCTGCCAAGTTCTACCTGAACTCTGCGACAGCTCACCAGCATTACAAGACGCAGTGGATTACCCTCGATGGACGCAAGGGCTCGTTGAAGGCCGCTGTCTGGGGACCTGTAGGTACTGTCGAGGAAGCCAACAGCCGTACGGTCTATAAGCTCATCGTGAACGATGTGCTGGAGGAGGGTCCCTGCCAGTTGCAGCTCGGTCTCACCCAGCTCAACCCTGGAGCTGTGTGGAACACCATGCCTCCTCACACCCATGGTCGCCGAATCGAAGCTTACTACTATTTCAACCTGCCTGAAGGTCAGACCATCTCGCACGTGATGGGTCAGCCTCAGGAGAGCCGCAACGTATGGCTTCACAATGAGCAGGCCATCATGTCGCCCGAGTGGAGCATGCACGCTGCTGCCGGTACTTATTACTATACCTTCATCTGGGGTATGGCTGGTGAGAACCTCTACTATAATGATAAAGACAATATTCCCGTAATAGATATCAGATAACTATGGCTCCTGTACAAACTACAAAAATGTCCAACTTCCGTTGGGTCATCTGTGCATTGCTATTCTTAGCAACAACCGTGAACTATATGGACCGTCAGGTCTTGTCGCTAACCTGGAAAGACTTCATTGCCCTTGACTTCCACTGGACGGATGCCGACTATGGTAAGATAACCGGTCTCTTCTCACTGTTCTATGCTATTGCCAACTTGTTCTCAGGAAAGTTCATCGACTGGATGGGAACCAAGAAAGGTTATCTGATCGCCATCTTCGTCTGGTCAACAGGTGCTGTGATGCATGCCGGATGCGGATGGGTAGCCATGAATATCGAGGGATATGATTCTATCGAAGCTCTGCGCGCTGTCCAGGCAGGAAGCGATGCTGCGGTGGCCATAGCCACCATCTCCGTATGGCTATTCCTGAGCTGTCGTCTGATTCTGGCTGTCGGTGAAGCTGGTAACTTCCCTGCAGCTATCAAGGCTACGGCGGAGTACTTCCCCAAGAAAGACCGTGCATTCTCTACCTCGATTTTCAATAGTGGTGCCTCTGTAGGTGCCTTGGCTGCGCCTGCCACCATTCCTCTGCTGGCTCGTGCATGGGGTTGGGAGATGGCATTCATTATTATCGGTGTGTTAGGTTATGTGTGGATGGGCTTGTGGATATGGCTCTACGACAAACCCCGTGTGAACAAGCGTGTGAATCAGGCAGAGCTCAACTATATCGAACAAGACAACGATCTGGCTGAAGTCCAGGATCGTTCGAAAGCGAAGGAGGAGAAGGCTATTCCATTCATGAAATGTTTTACCTTCCGTCAGACCTGGGCTTTCCTTGTAGGCAAGTTCATGACAGATGGCGTTTGGTGGTTCTTCCTTTTCTGGGCACCTGCCTATTTCAGCGACCAATATGGCTACACCTCCGACTCAGCGATGGGTATCATGCTCATTTTCACACTCTATCTGATTGTGACCGTGCTCTCTATCGGAGGTGGTTATCTACCTACCTACTTTGTTGACAAGAAGGGCATGAATCCTTATCTTGGCCGTATGCGTGCGATGCTGATATTTGCATGTTTCCCAGTGCTCGGTCTGCTTGCTCAGCCTCTGGGTGCCTATAGCGCTTGGTGGCCAGCTATCCTGATCGGTCTGCTGGGTGCAGGTCATCAGGCTTGGAGTGCTAATCTGTTCTCTACGATTGGCGATATGTTCCCCAAGTCAACGATTGGTACAATCGTCGGTCTTGGAACCATGACAGGTGGCTTCGGTTCCATGGCTATCAACATGGGTTCTGGTGAATTCTTTACGTGGGCAGCCGCTCAGGGCAGTGCTTTCCAGTTCTTTGGCTTCGAAGGCAAGCCTGCAGCCTACATGGTAGTGTTCTGCATCTGTGCTGTGGCCTATCTTATCGGCTGGTGTATTATGAAGGCCCTCGTACCGAAGTACAAACCCATTGTGATTGAAGACTAAACTACTCTACTACTACGACTACTAAAACGATGAATCCCTCGCGATGAGCGGGGGATTTTTCGTTTATTTTTATAAGAACCCTTGTTGTTTAAGTGCTGCGAGCAGTCCTTCAGACATAGCCTCATTATCTTTTCTCGTGTAGCGTATGTCGGTGAAGATCTGGGCGAGCGTCTCCTTGTGGTTGATCTCTACGAAGTGCTGGTTCTCGGGCAACTGCTCTTTATCATGATAATAGGTGTCGATGGCCTGCGGGGTATAGTCGCGATAGGTCTCGTTGTGTACGAAACTTGCTGTCGGCAGACGGTCGGAAAGGGGCGGCTCTTCGGCAGGCCACCCTACGGTGAGCGTTGCTACGGGCATGACGAGTCGGGGTAGCTTGAGTGAGTCGATGATCATCGATGGCATATAGACGGTGGTGCCGAGGTAACAGTATCCAAGTCCTTCCTCATCCATGAGGTTGCAAAGTGTCTGTGTGAAAAGCAACGCATCGGTGGAGGCATTGATGAACGAGAGGAAATTGTCGTAGCCCGGCTCTGCCTGACGACATCTGGCCCACTGGCTGGTGCGACGGAAGTCGGCACAGATGGTGAGAACTACAGGGGCCTGCTTGACCATCGGTTGGTTGAAATGTGCAGGTGCGAGCTGCTCTTTCATCGCTGGGTCGCGGGTGACGACGACGCTGTAGAGCTGCAGGTTACCCATCGTCTGAGTGCGCGCAGCCTCAGTAAACAGACGGTTCAACAACTCCTCGCTGACTTCGCGATCAGCGTACTTTCGAATGGTTCTTCGTGTGAGAATGGTTTTCATAAGCAAAAATATTTTGGCTGCAAAGGTAAGTAAAGTTTTCCGAAAAGGGAAACTTTTTCTGAAGAATTCTCCAAAAAGTGTTCCGTAATAGAAAACAAATCGTTATCTTTGCAGCCAGAATTGAATAGAACTAACGATATGAAGCAAACTTATTCCTATGAAGAGGCTTATCAGGCCTCTCTATCTTATTTCGGCGGTGACGAACTGGCAGCTCGCGTCTGGGTGAACAAATACGCGATGAAGGACAGCTTCGGTAACATCTATGAGAAATCGCCCGAGGACATGCACTGGCGCATTGCCAATGAGATTGCCCGCATTGAGAAAAAGTATCAGAACCCTATGTCGGCAGAGGAGATCTTCCAGTTGCTCGACCACTTCAAGTATATCGTGCCTGCAGGCAGTCCGATGACGGGTATCGGCAATAATTACCAGATTGCTTCGCTGTCGAACTGCTTTGTGATCGGACTCGACGGCAATGCCGACTCTTACGGAGCCGTGTTGCGTATCGACGAGGAGCAGGTACAGTTGATGAAGCGTCGCGGTGGTGTCGGTCACGATTTAAGTCATATCCGACCGAAGGGGTCGCCAGTCAACAACTCGGCACTGACCTCAACGGGACTGGTGCCGTTTATGGAGCGTTATAGTAATAGTACGCGCGAGGTGGCACAAGACGGTCGTCGCGGTGCCCTGATGCTCTCGGTAAGTATCAAGCATCCGGATGCAGAAGCTTTTATCGATGCGAAGATGACCGAGGGCAAGGTGACGGGTGCCAATGTGTCGGTGAAGATCGACGACGAGTTTATGGAGGCAGCCGTGAACGATAAGCCCTATGTACAGCGTTTCCCTGTTGATGGTTCCGTCGAAGCGGGGAAATCGGGTGATACAGACCTGACGTTTGAAAAGGAAATCTCTGCCAAGGACTTGTGGGAGAAGATTGTGCATAACGCTTGGAAGAGTGCTGAGCCTGGTGTGCTGTTCTGGGATACCATCCTGCGCGAGAGTATACCCGACTGTTATGCAGACCTTGGTTTCCGGACGGTATCGACGAATCCTTGCGGAGAGATTCCCCTCTGTCCTTATGACTCTTGCCGACTGCTGAGTATCAACCTTTATAACTATGTCGTCGATCCGTTTACCGATCATGCACGTTTCGACTTCGACCTGTTTAAGCAGCATGTGCAGAAAGCACAGCGAATCATGGACGATATCGTGGATCTGGAACTGGAGAAGATTGACCAAATTCTGGAGAAGGTGAAAGAAGACCCGCAGTCGATGGAGGTGAAAGGTGCAGAGATACACCTCTGGGAGAAAATCAAGACGAAGAGTGGAAAAGGTCGCCGTACGGGTGTAGGTATCACTGCTGAGGGCGACATGATTGCCGCCATGGGTCTTCGCTATGGTACGCAGGAGGCCACAGACTTCTCTGTAGAAGTGCATAAGACATTGGCGCTCAGTGCCTATCGTTCGTCTGTCACGATGGCGCAGGAGCGTGGCGCCTTCGACATCTATGAGGCGAAGCGTGAGGCGAATAATCCCTTTATCCTCCGTCTGAAGGAGGCCGATGGCCAGTTGTATGCCGCCATGGCTAAATATGGTAGGCGAAATATCGCCTGTCTGACAATAGCACCGACGGGTACAACATCGCTGATGACACAGACCACCAGTGGTATCGAACCGGTGTTTCTGCCTTTCTACAAGCGTCGCCGAAAGGTGAACCCCGGCGATGCCGAGACTCATGTAGATTTTGTGGATGAGGTGGGCGACTCGTTTGAGGAGTATATCGTCTATCATCCGAAATTCCTGGAGTGGATGCGCGTGAACGGCTACGACACAGAACAGCACTACTCACAAGAGGAAATCGATGAACTGGTTCAGAAATCACCTTATTATAAGGCTACAGCCAATGATGTGGACTGGCTGATGAAGGTGAGGATGCAAGGTGCTATCCAGAAGTGGGTGGATCACTCCATCAGCGTGACGGTTAACCTGCCTAACGATGTGGATGAGGAACTCGTAAACCGTCTGTATGTAGAGGCTTGGCGCAGTGGCTGTAAAGGCTGTACTATCTATCGCGACGGTAGTAGGGCTGGTGTGATGGTCTCTGTGAAGAAAGAGAAGAAGGACGAGAATCAGGCTAAGGATAATAACCTGGAGGAGAAGGCTGTGGTGGCTCCATGTAAGCATCCGGAGGTGACAGAGGTGCGCCCGGCTGTACTGGAGTGCGACGTGGTGCGTTTCCAGAACAATAAAGAGAAATGGGTGGCTCTCGTCGGATTGCTCGACGGCTATCCTTATGAGATCTTCACTGGTCTGCAGGATGATGACGAGGGTATCATCCTACCGAAGACCGTGACTCATGGCAAGATTATCAAGCAGGTGAATCCTGACGGAACGAAACGCTATGACTTCCAGTTTGAGAACAAGCGCGGCTACAAGACAACGGTGGAAGGCTTGTCAGAGAAGTTCAATCCAGAGTATTGGAACTATGCCAAGCTGATTTCAGGTGTGCTCCGTTACCGTATGCCGATAGATCATGTGATAAAACTTGTGTCGTCGTTGCAGTTGAAGAGCGAAAGCATCAACACCTGGAAAAACGGTGTGGAGCGGGCTCTGAAGAAATATGTGACGGATGGAACAGAGGCCAAGGGACAGAAATGCCCTAACTGTGGCCACGAGAGTCTGATTTATCAGGAAGGCTGTCTCATCTGTAAGAATTGTGGTTCAAGTCGTTGCGGATAATAGAATTGCCCATTGAAAATCAAAGATTCATATATCGAGTTGCAGGATGTCCGTTTCCATGCTTTCCATGGGGTGATGCCCCAGGAAGGAAGGGTGGGGGCGGACTTCCTCGTGAGTGTGCGTGTCGGCATTGCGTTTGAGAAGGCTATGCAGAGCGATGATGTGGAGGACACGTTGAACTATGCCGAGCTTTATCAGCTCGTTCAGCGGGAAATGGCGGTACCGTCTAAGTTGCTTGAACATGTAGCGGGACGCATCGTGAAAGCCATCGTGAAAGCCTTTCCTGATGTCACTTCCATCGATTTGAAACTGACGAAGTTGAATCCCCCGATGGGGGCTGACTGCGCAGGGGCAAGCGTGGAAATACACTTAATAAATGATAAAACTATCTAATTTTTGTTGGTTTTTGGCGGATAATGCGTAATTTTGCACCGTTTTTTATCATGTATGCGTAAGAAGTTATTGATTTTCCTGATAACGATATGTTGCTTTGTGGCATCTGTTGATGCTGCAAGCAGCAGGTTTACTTTGGTTATTGATGCTGGTCATGGCGGGCATGATGCAGGTGCAGTTGGCGCTATCACGAAAGAGAAGAACTTGACGTTGCGCTATGCTTTGGCCTTCGGTAGGATGGTGGAGAACAATTGTCCCGACGTCAAAGTTGTCTATACTCGTAAGACAGACCGTTTCGTGGAACTATATCGAAGGGCAGAGATTGCAAACCAGAATAAGGCAGATCTCTTTATCTCTATTCATATTAATGCACTGCCGAGAGGTCGAGTGGCGCGTGGTTTCCAGACCTATACCCTCGGTACGAGTAAAAGGACGGGAAAGAAGACTGGTGTGTTTGAGAATCTTGAGGTGGCTAAGCGTGAGAACTCCGTCATCTTGCTTGAGAAAGACTATAAGCAGACCTATCAGGGTTACGATCCGAATTCTCCAGAGAGTAACATCATGTTTGAATTCATCCAAGACAAGAACATGGAGAATAGCGTGGAGTTGGCTAAGTATATGCAGCGTTATGTGTGTCAGGCAACAGGGCGTCAGAATATGGGTGCCCAGCAGGATAACCTCGCCGTGCTGCGCCTCTCGTCGATGCCTGGCTGCTTGGTAGAGTGTGGTTTTATCTCCACCAGAGACGAAGAGCAATTCATGAACTCCAAAGAAGCAGAGGACCGCTATGCCCGTGGCTTCTTTAACGCTTTCCTGGCTTACAGGAAAAAGCATGGCGGGAATATCACCATCCCGTTTCAACCAGAGCCAGAATCCAGGAATAGAATCGTAGAGATACCGCAAATCGTGCCACAAGAGCAAGTAAGTGTGCCACATGAGAAGGTAAGAGGGACACGAGAGAAAGTAAGGGCGGCTCAGGAGGATGTCAGTGCACCACAAGATCTGCAGAGACCGGTTCAGGAGGAGAAAACGGTGCCTCAGGAACAAATTATGGTGGTGCGCTCCAAAAGAGAGTCTGCAAGGCAGGAGCCTGTAAGACAAGAACCGGTGAGACAGGAACCTGTGAGGCAAGAGCCAGTGAAGGAAGAGCCTGTCCAGACAAGACAGCTTGCAGAAGAACCGGCAGAGGCTCCAGTCGTTAAGGTCGTACCTATCTTTAAGGTACAGTTCCTGGTAAGTTCGACACCACTAAAAAAAGCACATGCCCGATTCAAAGGTCTGGCTGATGTGAGCAGTTATCAAGAGGGTGGTTTGTACAAATATACAGTAGGCGCATCGGAAAACTATAACGAAATACTCCGTTTGCGCAGGCAAGTGACGGAAAAGTTCCCCGAGGCATTTATCATTGCTTTTAAGAATGGTAACAAAATGGATGTAAACGCCGCCATCCGTGAGTTTAAGAGTAATAGAAACAGATAATTTTTTGGCACAACATGAAGAAGTTTAGCAAAGAAATCCAAATAGCGCTCGTAGCCATAGTAGGTGTTGTCGTATTGTATTTCGGCCTGCAGTTTCTGAAGGGCAAGAAATTGTTCTCGACTGCCCAGAATTATTATGTGCAGTTCAGTGATATCAGCGGATTGACACCTTCAAGTCCTGTTTATGCGAATGGTTTCCGTGTAGGCGTCGTGCAGGATATTATCTACAATTATGAGCAGCAGAATAGTATTGTTGTGTCAATCGGTCTCGATAAAGAGATGCGGATCCCGAAAGGTACCAGTGCCGCGATTGTGAGTGACCTGCTTGGTAATATCAAACTGGAACTGGCTCTTGGTCAGAATCCTGTCGATTTGATGCAGCCGGGTGACACAATCAGAGGAGGCATCCATGAAGGCATGATGGGATTGGCTGCGGGTATGTTACCGCAGATTCAGGCGATGTTGCCCAAACTGGATTCTATCCTGATGAATGTCAACCTGCTACTGTCTGATCCTGCACTGAAGAACTCATTGCACCATATCGATCAGATAACGGATAACCTGACAACGACTACCAACGAACTGAATGCGATGACGGCTACACTGAACAGGCAGATGCCGAATCTGGTGAAGAATGCCGACGGTATGCTGGCTAATGCCAACGACCTGACGCGTAACCTGAACGAACTGGACATTGCCACCACCATGAACAAGGTGAACAATACGTTGCAGAATCTTGAGCAGATGACAGCCAAACTGAATAGCAATGATGGGACCCTCGGACTGCTGATGCGCGACCCAGAACTCTATAACAACTTGAATGCGACGATGATGCATGCAGACTCGTTGGTGATAGATCTGAAAGCCCATCCCAAACGTTACGTTCACTTCTCTATTTTTGGCAAAAAGGATAAGTAATTTAAAATTTGTCTAAATAGGGTGTACTCGAGTCCTATCTGTGTCAATTATGGAGGAATTCCCTATTTTCCGCATTTCTCTATGCTTCTTTTGTCGCAAAATTTGATGATGGTAACTAAAGGCGAATTGTGTAAATTGCAGATTATCAAGGACTTCTAAAATTGCAAGAGACGAAAATTTATCCAAAATCGTGAAACATCATAACTGCTGAAAAATGAACAAGTTATGAATGATTGTACACACGGAGGGCATTTGGGGGGATTTGGATAATACAAAAAAAAGTGCGAACTTTGCACCACAATTATAAACTCACAAGCCTAAGTCTTGTATCTAATTTGAAGCAATCGCCAATGAGAAATAATCATCAGGCGCTCTGGGACAACTGCCTGCAACTGATAAAGGCAAACGTTACCGAGCAGCAGTTTAAAACGTGGTTCGCACCAATTGTCTTTGAGAACTTCTCTGAGACAACACGAGAGTTGTTGGTGCAGGTTCCGAGCTCGTATGTGTACGAGTACTTGGAGCAGTACTACGTGGGACTGTTAAGTAAGGTGTTTGCTCGTGTAATCGGACCGAACGTAAAGCTGCGTTACCGGATTGTTACAGACAAGGGGCACGGTTTTGTGCAGGAAATGGACAGTGAGCAGCCAGCTGAGATTGAGCGTCCACAGCCGTTGAAGGGTGGTAATAAGGCGCCTACAACTCTTGATGCAGTGGTGCCTCAGCAGTTGAATCCTCAGCTTGATCCGAAAAAGACTTTCCAAAATTATATAGAAGGTAATAGCAATAAACTGCCGCGAACTGTTGGCCTGTCGATTGCCGAGCACCCTGGGAAGACAACGTTTAACCCGTTCTTTGTCTATGGCCCATCGGGTTGCGGTAAGACGCATCTGATTAACGCGATTGGCGTGAAGTGTAAGGAGACCTATCCCCAAAAGCGTGTACTCTATGTGTCTGCCCGTTTGTTCCAGGTTCAATTTACAGATTCGGTACGCCATAATACGACTAACGATTTCATTAACTTCTACCAGTCAATTGACGTGCTGATTGTGGATGATATCCAAGAATGGATGAACTCACCGAAGACGCTCGATACTTTCTTCCATATTTTCAACCACCTCTTCCGTTGTGGTAAACAGATTATTCTGGCCAGCGATCGTCCGCCAGTGGATCTGCAAGGAATGAAAGATCGTCTGCTGACGCGCTTTGCCTGTGGCTTGATCGCAGAACTTGAAAAGCCAAATGTTCAGTTGTGTGTTGATATTCTGAATGCTAAATGCCGTCGTGACGGATTGCAGATTCCCAAGGAGGTGATTCTGTATATTGCAGAGACTGCAAATGGTAGCGTCAGAGATCTGGAGGGCGTGGTTAACTCGCTGATGGCCTATTCGATAGTATATAACTCTAGTATCGATATGAAACTGGCCGAGCGTGTTATCAAGCGTGCTGTGAAGGTTGACAATAACCCATTGACGATAGACGATATACTTGAGAAGGTTTGTGGCCATTTCGGAGTGGAGCAGCGCCATGTCTTCAGTAAGAGCCGAAAACGAGAGTATGTACAAGTCCGTCAGGTGTCAATGTACTTGGCTCAGAAATACACCAAGATGCCTGCAGGGCGCATTGGCCAGTTGATAGGTAATCGCGATCACTCAACTGTTATTCACAGTTGTAATACGATAGAGAATCGCCTGAAAATAGACAAGGCTTTCTCTTCAGAACTTGAGAGTATAGAAAATTCTTTCAAACTTAAAGGATAAAGGGATGCCCATTCGGCATCCCTTCTTTTTTTGTTTTCTTGTTTAGAGATGAAGGCTTACGCCTGCCATCAGCCATCGTCCTGGTTGCTCTACGAGACCGTAGTCATGGTAACTTATATCGAAGAGGTTATTGGCCTCGGCATAGAAAGTCCAATGGGCCTCTTTCCATGCCACGCGGGCATCGGTTAGGGAATAGGGCTCGTAGTCGTTTGCGGTGCCGTCGAAGTCAGTGTATGAGCCCACGCGGTCCTGCCATCTGGTAGAAATGCCCAATTCCAGTTTCCGGGTCAACTGCAAGTTGAGGTTGCCGATGAATTTGTGACGTAAGTATTCGAGGGCATACTGTGATACGATGTTTTCCTCTTGCTTCTTATCTTGATCGATATAGCTATAGTTGAGCCTCAGGCTCTTCAGTACGTGTTGGCTGGGCAGTAGTTGACGGAAGTCCAGCCCTGCCGATACTTCCAGTCCTACGCTGTTGATGGTCGTGTGGTTTACACTTTCCCAAACCGCCTGTTCTCCCTTTGAGGTATCCATTATCCAGTCGATCATATTCTTGCCGTGATGATGCCATCCCGAGACAGAGGCATCCAGAAACTTATGGTTCCAATTGATACCAACTTCCACAGCCTGCATTTCCTCTGGTTTTAGGTGGGGGTCGGCACTGTAACCCTGAACTTTGTAATACATCTCTGTGAATGAAGGCATCCTGAGTGAAGTGTTATACGAGGCATGCAGTTTCCAGCCATTACCTGGTCGATAACTGATGTCGATACCAGGATAGACGGTCATGTTCATATTGCTCCAGGTATTCTTCACGGCCACTAATCCTGCTGAAAGTGTGAAATGGTGGAGTAGGAGGTTATGTTCGAGGTAACCGCTGATATTTGTTCGATTGATACCATGTGTGTAATCTCGGTCCGTCCCTTTGATATGATGTATCTGAGAGAGCGGCTCTCCTAGGTTTCCGCTGACAAGATCCTCATTCCTGAGTTCTGCGCCAAAGGCTGTGCGACCAGCAGCCCAGTCGAAATAGCTGCTCAGGTTCACGCCATAGACATCTGTACGGTTATAGTTGTATTTCATCTTGGCGGCTTGTCCGCGATAGCCTTCGTAGCGGTCACGGTTCTGGTTCCAGTAGATACTCGGGGCGAAGTGGAGACGACCACGCTTGGTACTGGCTTGGATAGCCGTATAGATTTTCGTGGTATGCTCATATTGATTGTCGGCCTGCCATTTGGGTGAAGCGTAGAAAGTGCTTGACCCCCAGCCTTTGTCGGCGATGCCAATATGCCAGTGGATGTTGACATCATCATCGTCATACTCACCTTGATAGAATGCCTTACTGCCACTGAAGTCTGTGTTCAGACTACCTGCCTTAGAACGGCTGTATCCGTCGCTGCGGCTATAGCCTGCGCTTATCTGGTTGTTCCATTTCCCTTTTGCCAGATTGGCTCTGCCACTTGCCTTGAGATAACCGAAAGAGCCGCCTTCGATGTTGACGTCGGCACTTGTCTTACTTGTAGGATGGGTGACGATGTTGATGGCTCCTACAAGTGAGGAGGTGCCATAGATACGTCCTGCTGGTCCTTCAAGTACTTCAATACGCACAATCTCACTTAAATCTACAGGCAAGTCCATCGCATTATGGCCTGTCTGTGGATCACAGATGTTAATGCCGTTAAGTAAGATGATGATTTGTTCGCTGGTTCCGCCTCTTACCGAGATGTCTGTCTGCGCGCCAATGGGTCCACGCTGGCGGACATCTACACCTACAGCGTATTTCAGTAGATCGTTAATACTTTGTACTGGCGCCTGCGCAATATCAGCACGATCCAGTACAGTTACCATTCTCGCAGCCTGACTTCTTGTCAGGGGCGCCCTGGAGCCGGTTATGGAAACCTCCTCCAATTGCATCTCGCGAGCCGTTGTCATAGAGGTGGAGTCGGTTACGACAGGATTTGTCGAGACACTTTCTGCAGAAGCATACATCAGTGTTGCTACAGAAAGAACGCTGCATACAACTTCGCGCCCCAGACAACTGAATAGCGAGTAGCCCTTGTTTCCGAAATGACGGAAAACCAGGACCTGGCGCTTCATGTTGAATGTTGGTTTGTACATTTTGTGATAAAATAGTTAAAAAAATGGTGTTTTGTTGCAAAACGACTGCAAAGGTACGTTTTTTTTCTTGTTTTTTATTATCTTTGCATCCACAAATTGCTAAAAAACTAAGAATAATGAAACGGATAACGTCGCTTTTGTTTGTAATGATGTTGGCTATGCCAGGCTTTTCTCAGGCCTTAATCCACCATCCCTGGCAAGGTAAGCGTGTGGCTTATTTCGGAGACTCCATCACCGATCCGCGTAATAACGGAGCGAAAAAGAAATATTGGGGATTCTTACAAGACTGGTTGCAGATAGAGCCTTATGTCTATGGGGTGAGCGGACGGCAATGGAATGATATCCCACATCAGGCAGATCGACTGAAGGCAGAGCATGGCGACAGTGTGGATGCTATTTTTATCTTTATAGGTACAAACGATTATAATTCGGGTATCCCTATTGGAGAGTGGTTTGTTGAAAAGGACGAACAGGTGATGGCAGGCATTCATGAGTCGAAACACCTCGTTGATAGAAAACATCGCTATCCTGTGATGGGTGATTCTACCTATCGTGGCCGTATCAATAAGGCGCTGGATTACGTTAAACGGATCTATCCTAAGAAACAGATTGTTCTACTTACGCCTATTCATCGGGCAGAGTTCTATGCCAATGACAGCAATTGGCAGCCCCGTGAAGACTATACTAACCTTTGTGGTGAGTATATCGATGCCTATGTACAGTCAGTCAAAGAGGCTGGTAATCTGTGGGCTGTTCCCGTCATTGATATGAATGCTCTGAGTGGGCTGTATCCACTGATGGATGAACATGCCCAGTTCTTCAAGAGTGCAAGTAACGACCGTCTTCATCCTAATGATGAAGGTCATCGACGTATGGCAATGACGCTGGTGTATCAGCTTCAGATACTGCCTATTTTCTGATATAATCTACGAAGGCGTAAGCGTATTCGTGCTTCTCGTCAACGGGGTGGTCTTCACGTGTTTCTTCCTTCCATACGTCTTTGTATGGAGGAAAGAAAGTATCAGCTTCTGCAGGGGTGTCGTTTATTTCTGTGAGGCAAAGACGGTCTGCTAATTGAAGAGCTTGTTCATAGACACTTGCCCCACCTATAATGTATATGTCTTCATCACTGGCACAATGATTGAGGGCATCCTCCAACGAAGTGTAAGTGTCGCAGCCTGGGAAATCTTTTTGTGAACGGCTCAATACGATGTTACGACGATTGGGGAGTGCCCCTTTGGGTAGTGAGAGGAAGGTGTTACGACCCATAATAATCGTATGTCCTGTAGTAAGCGTCTTGAAACGCTTCAAGTCGTTAGGGAGCCAATATATCAGTTTGTTCTTGTAGCCGATGGCTCTGTTTCTGGCTACTGCTGCAATAATGGAAATCATACGCTTACTTCTGCCTTGATATGTGGGTGAGGATCGTAACCCGTCAGTTCGAAATCCTCATACTTGAAATCGAATAGCGACTTGACATCAGGGTTTAATGTCATCTTGGGCAAGGGACGTGGCTCACGGGTAAGCTGCAGTCTGGCTTGCTCGATATGGTTCAGGTAGAGATGAGTGTCGCCTGTGGTATGGATAAAGTCACCAGCCTTATAACCTGTCACTTGTGCCATCATCTGTAATAACAATGCATATGAGGCGATATTGAAAGGAACGCCGAGGAACGTGTCGGCAGAACGCTGGTATAGTTGGAGTGAGAGGCGGTCGCCTGCCACATAGAATTGGAAAATGGTGTGGCAAGGAGGTAAGGCCATCTCATTGACTTCAGCCACATTCCAAGCCGATACAATCATGCGGCGTGAGTTGGGATTATTCTTCAATTGGTCGAGCACATATTGTATCTGATCAATGGTGCCGCCTTTGTAGTCGGGCCATGAGCGCCACTGATGCCCATAGACAGGTCCAAGTTCTCCGTTTTCATCAGCCCATTCGTTCCAGATGCGTACGCCGTGCTCCTGAAGGTATTTCACATTGGTGTCGCCCTTTAGGAACCAAAGCAGTTCATAGATGATTGACTTCAAGTGGAGTTTCTTGGTGGTGAGTAGGGGAAAACCGTCGTCAAGGTTGTAGCGGCTCTGAGTACCAAAGATGCTGATGGTGCCTGTACCTGTGCGGTCTCCTTTCTCAACACCTTCTGTGAGAATACGGTTCAGGATGTCTAAATACTGTTTCATATTTTTATTTGATGATTATTTCTACAGGTTCTGTGGGTAGATGGGTTGTCTTAATGCGCCAAGCCTTAGGGTAGAGGTTGTTGGCACGATTGCCAATGTTCTTGACTGGTCCGATGGGAACCCCATGATACGTGATGGTAACGATACCTCGAGGTGTATCGGCAGGCAAAGCAAGTGCCTCGCCTCGAAGATATTTCAGAACCTCAGCGTATGAGAGCTCTACCTGAGGGAATTCGTCTCGCGGGAGGTCGTCAGTGAGTACTTTCATGTGGCGAATCATCTGAACTAATCCTTGGTTCTTTGGTTTGCCACCAGTCTGCCCGTTTTTTCGTAAGGCACATACAAATAGACCTTCGCCTTGTGTGATGCCAGGAATGAAACGATAGACAGGGGCATCGAAGCCTTCAAGTAGCGAACTTGTGATATGCCATTCCTGCTGAGTCGGTATGATCATCGGTTCTGCATCCAGCTCATCAAGTATCCAGCGTATATTCTCTTCATTCTCTTTAGTGTTAAAGGTGCAGGTACTATAGATGAGGATGCCACCAGGATTCAGACATTCCCAAGCGTCTGCTACAATCTCACGCTGCAATCGCCAGCATTTTTCAACGTTCTGCAGACTCCATTCGCCGATGGTGGAAGGATCCTTGCGGAACATCCCCTCGCCAGAGCATGGAACGTCGCAGAGGATGATGTCAAAATGTGCCTTTGCCTTTCGAAAGTCACGGGGATAGTTGTTGGTGACGATTGTCTCTGGCCAGCCCCATTTCGTGATGTTCTCCAATAGTATCTGCGCCCTTGTTGGTATCGGTTCATTGCAAATAAGAGAACTCCCCTCTGGCAATACGCTTCTTGCAGCAGTTGATTTTCCGCCAGGTGCAGCACAGAGGTCGAGCATGTCAACGGGCTCCTTGACAAGATGCCGCAACACGTGACTAATAAACATCGAAGACGCCTCTTGCACATAATAGCAACCGGCATGGAAAAGAGGATCGAAAGTAAACTGAGGTCGTCCGTTGAGATAATATCCTTCTTCACACCAAGGTACCTCACTGGGAGAAAGACATGCCGTGAGGTTTACACTCTTTCCACCTTGTGAGAGGTGTGGGTTCAGGCGGATGCTTGTGGGAGCTTCCTCGTTGAAAGCCTCCAGATAGCGGTTGAAACGCTCTTCGCCCATCAGTCGCCTTGTTTCACGGATGAAATCTTCTGGTAATTTAGTCATTTTCGATGCAAAGATATAAAAAATAAAGGAAAAACCACTATCTTTGCAACTAATTTGTAATTTGTTTCGTCAAACAAGTGTAGAAAACAAAAAACATCATAGATATGAAGAAGTGTTTATTAGCAATCGCAATGGTGCTCGCTCTCAACATGAATGTTGACGCAGCAGCACAGAAACATCGCCACACTCCACGTACGGAGCAGGTGGACTCTACTAAGACGAAGGATGCAATCGAAGCCTTTTCAGACACAACAGCCACTGCTGATGCAGAAGATGACGAAGACAATCAGTACGTCACTAGCCGTCATCATTCCTCATTCAGTGTCAGTGGTTTCCCAGATGATTTCTTCGACAATTTCGACGGGAAGGATATTGCTGGAATGATCTTCGTGTTGCTGATCATCCTGACCATTTTCTTGTTTGCCCCAATTGGCATTATCATTGCCATCTTCTATTTTGTAAATAAGAACCGTCGCGAGAAATACAGACTTGCTCAGATGGCTATGCAGAATGGGCAGCCCATCCCAAACGACTTGCTGAATGAGAAGCAGGATGACTGGGATCGCAATGACTATCAAGCAGGTATTCGCCAGATGTTTACAGGCGTAGGCTTGGCTATCTTCCTCGGCATAGCAGCTGGAAAGATTGGCTTCAGTATAGGTGCGTTGGTGTTCTTCATCGGTCTTGGAAAATGGTTTGTAGCCAGACAGGCCGGAGCTTCAGGAAATCATTCTCGCAATGACAACAATCCTAACAACTTTAATAATAACAATTCAAGTATTCAAGACTATGACTAAGAGATTAACACGCTCTAATGACAGAGTATGGGCAGGGGTTTGTGGCGGTATCGCCGAGTATCTGGACTTTGACCCCACAATGGTAAGAATCGCCTACGCATTCCTCACGATATTCACCGCTTTCAGCGGATTAATCTTCTACATCGTGCTGTGGATTTGCATGCCGGAAAAGAATCTGTTGCAACAACAATAATTGATAATTGATGGCCGATTTGAACGATCTCTCTCTGGTAACCCAGGTGGCTGTGTTTCACAACAAGCGGGCTTTTGATCAGCTTGTCAGGAAATACCAGTCACCTATGCGTAGGTTCTTCTTGAACCAGACGTTGGGTGACGAGCAGTTGAGCGACGATCTGGCCCAGGATACGTTCATCAAAGCTTACATGAATATTGGGAAATTCAGAAGTCTTTCGAGTTTTTCCACATGGCTGATGCGTATTGCTTATAATGTGTTTTATGACTATGTGCGTGCCAATCGTCCGACAGACGATGTCGATTCTTCTACGGCAGTGCGTCAGATGTCTGCTTCGGGCGATTCTAATGTAAAGATGGATATCTATGCCGCCTTGGCTCTGTTGAAGCCTGATGAACGGACCTGTATCACGCTCCAACTGATCGACGGCTATCCGATTGATCAGATTAGCAAGATTACGGGCATCCATGAGAATACGGTGAAGTCGCATCTGAAAAGGGGAAAAGAAAAGATGGCAAACTATTTAAAGCAAAACGGATATGGATGATAAAGATCAAATATTGTTAGAGAACTTCTTCAAGCAGGTTGCTCAGCAACAGATTGAAGACAACGGCTTTACAGAACGTGTGATGACGCATCTGCCAGACGGTAGAGTGGAACGGGCACGCCGCCTGTCGTTCCTATGGACATCGTTCTGTATCATCATTGGTGTAGGACTCTTCTTCATCTTTGGTGGAACGATGGTATTGAAGTCAGCTGCACTGAGCATCCTCCAAATGCTTGTAACGACTCTTGAGGTGTTTCTTGTGACCGCTCCGACAACGGAAATATCTGTCAATCCTTGGATGCTTCTGCTTTTGATGGGCTTTGTATTAGTTTACCTGCCTTATCAAACAGCCCGTAAGTTGTCCTCAGTACTATAAACTCAGTGCGACGGTTTAACTGGTTGCACTGTTCCTGCTGTTCCTCTGGGAGTTGGATGATGAAATTTTCTGTCAGGATATCGCCCTCCTTGAGGAACTGATATTTTTCTGCAACCTTCCGCTTGATTTTCTTCGGTTTGCCTTCACCATACCCCTTCGGCGTCAAACGGTCTGCGGCGATACCGTTCGCAATCATGTAATTAACCACACTCTCTGCCCGTCGCTGGGAGAGCCGTTCGTTATACAAGTCCGACCCTTTATAGTCTGTGTGCGCGGAGAGTTCGATGGTGATGTTCGGATTTTCATTCAGAAGTTTTACGAGTTCGTCAAGTGCCTTCTGTGACTCAGGGCGCAGCGTCGCTTTGTCGAAGTCATAGAAGATGTTTTCAATCAGCACGGGTGCAGAGATGTTGGCCAATGGAAACTGTAACACATATTCCTCCGACTTCTTTGCTGTTTCCACATGCAACTGCTCCTGATGGTTCAGAAATCCCTTGCAAGTACCGAGGAATACGTAATCTACACCAGGTTTGATTTCCTGTGTAAAGGAACCGTCACCTCTAACGCTCAGTTTGAGGTTCGTTCCGTCGTTGCCAACCATATAGACTTGTGCTGCAGGTAACTCGTAACCGTCTTGTTCATAGACCCATCCTTTGACGGTCTGCACGATTTCTGGATTATAAAAACTGTAGATATGGTCGTAGCCTCTGTTGTCGCCACGATTCGAACAGAAGAATCCCTTGTTGAGCCGTCCTTCGAAGGTCATGCCGAAATCGTCTCCTTGTGAGTTCAGGGGTGACAAGGGATGCTCGAGTGTCCTAGTACCTTTCTTTAGGATGAAGATATCCAGTCCTCCTAACCCCGGATGTCCATTGCTGGAGAAATACATGTCGCCATTAGGACGGAAGGTTGGGAACATCTCGTCGCCAAGAGTGTTGACGGTCGTTCCTAGATTCTCCAAAGCTCCTACAGCGTCATTGCCGAGTAGTCGGCAGCGCCAGAGGTCATATCCCCCTTGCCCACCAGGCATGTCACTTACAAAATAAAGCCATTCACCATCAGGCGATACAGCAGGGTGAGCGTAGCTGTAAAGGGAATCTTTGGATATCACGATTTCTGAGGGCTTGCCCCAGACGGCGTCATTTCTGTGTGAAGCTACGATGGTGGCATAACGGGGATAGTTGGGGTCGGTTTTACATAACGTCAGGTACATCGTCCTACCGTCTGGTGAGAAGCAACAGGCCCCTTCTTCAAAATCCGAGTTCAGTTCTGAATCGATTGCCTGGGGCTTGCCCCATTTTCCCTTGTCGTCCTTCTGCGACATGAAGATATCGGCAGCCTTAGCTCCAGTGATACCACTATATTCGTCGCCTTGTGCCTGATTACGGGTAGAGGTGAAGAACAGCTGATTGTCGTCCTCGCCAGTTAGCATAGGTGAGTACTCTGCCCGACGAGAATTGAACAGGTTCTCCCGTTTCACGGTATAGTCTGAGCCCTCTTTTTTCCATTTGGGTGCCATCAGAGCCGACTTTAGTCCGTTTCTAGCCAGCTGCCAGTGTGGATTCGTCTCTGGCAGCGAGTCTGATGCCATCTTGAATTGTTTGGCTGCTTCTTTGTAGTTGCCGTTCTTCAGATAAAGTTGTCCAAGATAGAAATGCGTCAGCGAATCCTCCTGCTTATTGCGAACCACATTATTATAAGCCGTAATGGCCTTGTTGGTGAAGTTGATGCGTCTGTAGCACTCTGCCAACTTCATGGCCCGTTCTCCCTTCAGTTTTTTCTCCTTGGCTGGCGTCTGACTGTAGGCTTTGCGATACTGCGTGGCTGCATCGAAATATTCACCGATGGCATAGAATTTATCTCCTTTCTTAATAGCCTGATCCGCTCCACAGCCCATCAGCAGCAGGTAACTCAATATCAGATAGAAATAGAGAAAGTCTTTCCGCATACCTATATCATAGATTACTGTTTGGATTCGGGGAAGGGAAGTCGGTAAGTGCAGCCTTCCTTCCAGCGTGAGCAGCCATAGGCAGTCTTGCCCTTGATGATGTGCCCTTGGCCGCAGAGGGGACAGGTGGTACCTTCGATAGGTTGCGATGTGTTAGCGGAGTCCTCCCTTGTCGTTGTTTTCTTACGAGGAGTCTTGGGCTTGGGAGCCTGCTCTGTCTTGGGAGATTTCAGTTTCTTGAGGTCAGCATCGCTGAGCACGGTGACACGGCGATTACTAGTGTCGCTCATCACTTCATGCACAATTTCTGCCACTTGGGCCTTGAGTTCCTCGATAAACTGCTGGGCATCGTATTTCTGATGTTCGATGTCGCGTAGTTTCTTCTCCCAGATACCAGTAAGTTCACAGCTTTTCAGGAGCTCCTCGCGTATGAGGTCGATAAGTTCGATACCTGTAGGGGTGGCGATGAGGCGCTTGCGGTCACGCTTGATATAGTGCCGCTTGAAAAGGGTCTCAATGATACTTGCACGAGAGGAAGGACGTCCGATGCCGTTTTCCTTCATCGCAGCACGGAGGGTCTCATCCTCGACAAACTTACCAGCTGTTTCCATTGCGCGGAGCAGAGATGCCTCATTATAATAAGGTGGGGGCGTGGTCCACTTTTCTGTGAGTGTGGGCTTATGGTCGCCGCTCTCGCCTTTTACGAAGGTGGGAAGTGTACGCTCCTCATCCTCTTGTTGTTTCTTGTCATCATTGTCATCGTCAGCTTTCTGCTTGTCCTTTCCTTGTACAATGCGCCAACCAGGATCGAGAATTTCTTTACCAGTTACCTTGAACTCAATGGATACTCCATCATTTCCATTAACTTCTCCAAGAACCGTTGTCGTGGAGAATTTGCAGTCAGGCAGGAATACGGCGATGAAACGACGGGCTACGAGGTCGAACACTTTCTGTTCGGCATCCGTGAGGTTCTGGGGAATGACACCTGTGGGGATGATGGCATGGTGATCAGTTACCTTCGAGGTGTCGAAGACGCGTTTTGATTTCTTCAGTGCCTTGCCTGCGATGGGCTTGATGAACTCCGCATAAGGTGCTACACCAGCAAACTTCGTCTGGTAAAGACCGTTCAATGTCTGTGGGCACTTAGGATAGATGTCGTCAGAGAGATATTGCGTATCCACACGAGGATAGGTGGTGAATTTCTTCTCATAGAGGCTTTGGATGAGGTTCAGTGTCATCTCGGCTGAGAAGGAGAACTTTCGGTTGCAATCGACTTGTAGAGAGGTGAGATCGTAGAGTTGTGGCGGCTGTTCCTTGCCCTCTTTCTTCTCAACCTTCGTCACTGTAAAAGGTTTGCCCTCAATGGTCTTGAAGGCTTTCTCGCCTTCCTCCTTTGAAGTGAACTTGCCCTTAGTGGCTGTGAAGGTAGTGTCGCGATAAATAGTGGCCAATACCCAATAAGGTTCAGGCTTGAAGTTCTCAATCTCCTTTTGACGGTTTACGATGAGGGCGAGGGTAGGTGTCTGCACACGACCGATAGATAGAACCTGACGGTTCTGACCGTATTTTAGGGTATAGAGGCGCGTGGCATTCATACCCAATAGCCAGTCGCCAATAGCACGTGAGAGTCCTGCAAGGTAGAGAGGCTGATAGTCGGCCTGATCTTTCAGGTTTGCAAAACCCTCTCGGATGGCCTCGTCAGTCATAGAAGAAATCCAGAGACGTTTTACCGGACAGGTGGCCTGTGCTTTCTGCATCACCCAGCGCTGGATGAGTTCACCTTCCTGTCCGGCATCACCGCAGTTCACGATGCCGTCGGCTGACTGCATCAGTTTTTCGATGGTGGCAAACTGTTTCTTGATGCCGTTGTCCTCAATAAGCTTGATACCAAAGCGCTGAGGTACCATCGGCAGCTGTGTGAGCGCCCATGGCTTCCAAGCCTGGGTGTAGTCGCCAGGCTCTTTCAGGGTACACAAGTGACCAAAGGTCCAAGTTACCTGATATCCGTTACCTTCCATATACCCGTCATAGGAACTGTTTGCTCCTAAAATGCGGGCTATATCCCGAGCTACACTCGGCTTCTCTGCGATGCATACTATCATATTGGGGTACAAAAGTACAAAAAAACTCCGAATTATTCATCAAGAAAATAAAAAAGTTGTAACTTTGCACCAACTAATTTATTATCATTACAATGAAGAAAACTATATTATTGCTTACATGCTTGTTGTGTCTTATGTGTTCTGTCGATGTCTTGGCTCAGATACCGTTTGGAAAAGGTATGCTGACCGTCAAGGCAGTAGCTAGAAATGCTGTTAGGATTCAGTATCGGGAACAGCCTGTTGTCAATGACAGTCTGCCAGACTGGCTTTACGTGAAACATGATGAAATGCGCAATCCAGACATCCAGACAGTGATTGATGCTCAGCGACAACAAGTCCGGGTGATGGATAAAACAGGCAAAACAATCTTTACAGGTGTTCGTCATCAGATGAATCAAGGTGAAGCAACCTTGGCATTCAAGTCAGAGGAAGATGAGTGCCTTTTCGGTCTTGGTCAGTTTCAGGATGATTATTCAAATGTACGTGGTCTGACCCGTCGTCTGACGCAAGTAAATACTCAAATATCTATTCCGATGCTGCTCTCCAGCAAAGGCTATGGTATTCTTTGGAATAACTATGGATTGACTGATTTTAATCCTGCTGACCACTATGTTACTCTTGAAAAAAGCGAAGCTGTTGGCAAACGTGAGGTCGTTAATGTCACTTCAACAGATGGTGGACGACAGGAGATCCGTGAACAGCATATATACGAAGGCCTGTTGGATATTGATGAGGCAGGCGATTATTCTCTGATGCTTGATGTCGGTCAGAAAATGGCGAGGCGACACCATCTGCTGATTGATAGTATAGCAGTCATTGATATGCAGAATCTGTGGTTGCCTCCTACGGCTTCTGTCATTGTCCATCTGGAACCAGGAAAGCATCATTTAAAAGCAGAACTCGCCAAGGGAGACGCTCCTATACTTTTTTATAAGAAGATAGTGGATGAGACCGTATTCCGATCTCCAATTGCAACAGCTGTCGATTATACGGTGTTTATTGGAACACCCGATGAGATTATAGCCAGTTATAGAGAGCTGACAGGACCATGTCCGCAGATGCCTGATTGGGCATTGGGCTATATTCATTGTCGTGAGCGTTTTCATTCTTCAGAGGAAATCCTTCAGACGGCCAATCGTTTCCGTGAGGAAAAGATGCCTGTAAGTGTCTTGGTGCAAGACTGGCAATATTGGGGCAAACATGGTTGGAATGCCATGCAGTTCGATGAAGATCATTATCCTGACCCGAAGGCTCTTACAGACAGCCTTCATAAGATGGATATCCGACTCATGCTCAGTGTGTGGTCAAAGATTGACAAGACATCGGAAGTGGGTCGTCAGATGGAGCGCGACCAATATTATATCCCAGGAACAGACTGGATAGATTTTTTTAATACAGATGCTGCAGCATCCTATTGGAAGAACTTTAGGGAGCGTCTGCTTCCTCTTGGAATCGATGCTTGGTGGCAGGATGCTACTGAACCTGAGAATGACGACCTTGTCGGACGTCGCGTAAATGGTGGGAAATGGGCTGGAGAACAGGTGCGCAATGTGTATCCCTTATTGGTGAACAAGGCTGTCTATGAGGGCCTTGTGGCAGCAGGCAAAGAACCGATGATACTGACGCGTTGCGGTTTCCCAGGAATACAGCGTTATGGCTCTGCTATGTGGAGTGGTGATGTTGGTAATGACTGGAAGACTTTCCGCCGTCAGATTGTTGCAGGGCTTGGTATGCAGGCTGCAGGTATTCCTTGGTGGACGTATGATGCTGGCGGCTTTTTCCGTCCGTCTAATCAATATACCGACAGCGCTTATATTGAGCGGATGCTCCGCTGGATAGAAACGAGTGTCTATCTCCCCTTGATGCGTGTTCATGGTTATATGAGCAATACTGAGCCATGGAACTATGGTGATGAGGCAAAGGCCATTATTTCCAAATGCTTGAAAGAGCGCGAGTGTCTGCGTCCTTATATTAAAGCATGTGCAGATAAGATAAGTTCAGAGGGCTACACCTTGATGCGCCCCCTGATCTTTGACTTTGCTGACGACCCGCAGGCCTTGCAGCAGAAATACGAATATATGTTTGGTCCTTCGTTACTAATCAGCCCAGTGACAGAGTCGGGGGTTACAACGTGGAAGACCTATCTTCCCAAATGTGATGGCGGCTGGTATGACTATCATACGGGCGTGCATTACAATGGTGGTCAGACGGTTACTACATCTGTGGATAAGTCGTTTATCCCAGTCTTCACCAGAGATCGGAATCTTGTCCTCCAAAGCAAGACGAAGTAGCGGTTTAGAAGTTTGCTTTTACTTGTTCCAGAGTGTCGATGACTCGGTCGCACCATGCATCGAACTCTGGCTCTTCATTCTGCAGCTCAGGGTGACTCATCAGATAGGCCACACAGCGGCGGACACCTTCATCAAAACGCGTGGTTGCCTGAAAACCAGGTACTGCGCGTTTTAGTTTGGTGCAGTCGAAGACAACGGTCACCGATTTGTCGCCTAACAGGTTGCCTGTGAAGTCGTATTCCTTTGGTGCAACGGTGGCCAGAAAATCCGATGCGACATAGTATGGTTTGAATTCCGTTCCCAATGCATTGGCTATACATTGATATATTTGGTTCCATGTCAATTGCTCGTCGCTCATAATCTGGAATGCTTCACCAACGGCCTTCGGATTACCCAATAGTCCGATGAAACCCTTGGCAAAATCTTCATTCCATGTCAATGTCCACAATGAACTGCCATCGCCATTGACGATGACGGGTTTACCATCAATCATGCGTTTAAGCACCTGCCAACTACCCTTCAGACCATGCACGCTGACTGGCACACTACGCTCACAATAGGTATGGCTGGGGCGTACGATAGTTGCAGGGAAGCCGTTCTCACGATATTCCTTCATGAGGAGTTCCTCACAGGCTATCTTGTCTCGCGAGTATTGCCAGTAAGGATTAGCCAACGTCGTTCCTTCTGTAATAATATGGCTGCGGGCTGGTTTGTTGTATGCAGATGCGGAACTGATGTATACATATTGCCTGGTGCGTCCTTTGAAAAGTCGGATGTCACGCTCAACCTGAGAGGGCAGGAAACCGATAAATTCGCAGACTGTATCAAACATCGTATCACCAATCTGGCGTAAGACTTCAGCCTCGTCGTTAATGTCGCAAATGATTTGTTTAACTCCTGTCGGCACTTCGTTTTTGCGATTGCCGCGATTCAGCAACCATAGGTCATGACTGCTTGCTGCCAATTGTCGGGTGATAGCACTGCTAATCGTCCCCGTTCCTCCAATAATAAGAATTCTCATGAGCGTTTATTTTTGTATTTGTTGGTGCAAATATACAATTTTTGTTTCATCTGTGCAACATATTTGACGAGATTCAGCGTTTTCTTAGAATTAATTTGTAACTTTGCACCTATGAAGAAGTCGCTCACAACTCTTATTTGCTTATTGGTCTGTCTGTTCTCAGATGGGCAAGGTCTGCCTCAAGACGGTCCTTTGACTCTCCGTCCAATGTTACAACAATTGGGGGAAAGGTTACTCAAAGGAAAGACTGGGGCAGTTGTGGCTATTAACCCTGCTAATGGTGAAATACTATGTTTGGCAACAAATACACCTCAAGGGACTAATGTCCGTCAAGCGATAGGTAAACCACAGGCGCCAGGCTCAACCTTCAAGACTGCTCAAGCATTGACTTTGCTATCAGAGGGCATAGTCACCCCAGAGA
>JAEEGI010002309.1_pt1 | contig 47131 bp, 39 predicted proteins | sample 8958751 | NCBI WGS metagenome assembly JAEEGI01 (sample SAMN16246545, study PRJNA631951) | gut metagenome | biome: gut microbiome; feature: rumen; material: KS-attached | host: Bos | place: Iran: Karaj | collected 2018-10
GATCCATCAGCACGCCCGGCAGCGTGAGGCGCAGATCCGCGCGGCGCTGGAGGCGGGGGAGATGGAGGTACACCTGCCGCTCTACGAGCCCGCCACCAGGTACAGCGCCGCCCAGCTCCTGGACGACCTGAACACGGAGGAGAGCAACATCTGGCCCAACTGGAGCGTGGCCGATTACTACGGCATCGACGCCGTGCTGGGCATCCCTCCGGAGGAGGCCCCCTGAGCGCCCTCCGGATCCAAACGAGCATCGCGCGCCCCCCGACAGAACCGACGGGTCTGCCGGGGGGCGTTTTGGGTCGTCCCTGCCCCGCCTCCCCCGCGTCTTCTCGCGCGCGTTCTCCTCAACAGCAGCAGACAGCATGCTTTTTCTTAGGTAAGGTTAGGTAAGGTTAGGTAGGGTTAGGTTAGGGTTGGGTTAGGGTTGGGTTAGGGTTGGGTAGCGCCGGATTTTCCCCGGACGTCCCGCGCCCTGTCCGCCGGACAGGCTCCGCCCCTCAGTCGCTCTCCACCACCAGGGAGGCGCCGCTGTTTCCCAGGCCGCGGCCCACGGCGGGTTCGGTGGCCGCGTCTACATACACGGTGCTCAGCCGCTCCAGCTCGGCCAGGGCCGACCAATCCAGATCCTCCCCCGTGCCGATCAGGCGCAGGGTTGTCAGACCCGTGAAGTCGCCCAGGTTGACCGTGGAGTTGAGCTTGCAGTCCACCAGCGTCAGGCTCACGATGCCTCTTTCCCGGTCAAAGCTCTTGAAGAAGCGGCCCCGCAGGTCGCAGCTGTAAAAGGCCACATCTGTCAGCTTGCTGTGACCCAGCACCGGGCCCAGGGCGTCGATGGATGCGTTGCTCACCGTGAACTCCGCCAGCTTCGTCAGGGGCTTGAAGGCGGAAAAGTCGTTCACATAGGCGTCCAGAAGGCTGGCCCTGCGCAGATCCAGACACTGCTCCAGGTCTCCCAGCTGGGTGATGGGGCAGCCGTTAGTGACGATCTCCCGGAGCTCGGGGAGATTGCCGATGCCCTGCAGGGACGCCACCTTGCAGTCCCGCAGCTCCAAATATTCCAGGGCGATCACGGGCATGGTCTCCAGCGAGCTGAGCGGCTGGCCACACAGCACCAGCCTGCGCAGGCCGGTAAACCAGACCAGATCCGACAGATCCCGCAGCTGCCCTTCCCCGCTGCTGCCCTCCGGCAGGGCGGAGAAGGAATAGCGATCCCCTTCCAGATACAGCTCCGTGATCCCGGTCAGGTCGCCCACGGTGATCTCCCCCCGGGCGATGCCGGTGTAGTCCCGGGCCGCCTGCTCCAGCAGCTGATCCGAGAAGACCGCGACCGTGTCCCCGGGCAGGGTCTCCACCGTCTGCTGATGCCAGCCGATCCAGATGCGCCGGGCAAGTCCGGTGGACCAGCCGATGATCCCCAGGGTGATGCAGGCCGCCAGCAGCAGCACGCTCGCCGAGAGGGCCACGATCCGCCGGGCAAGACGTTTTTTCTTCTTTTTTGCCGCCTGACTTCCGGTCAGCGCGGCCTTCTTTTTTGCTTTTTTTCGCCGGACAGGCTTTGCTTTTTCTGAGGCAAAGCGTTCCCGATCCAGCTGGGGCGCGGCCAAAAGCTTCTCCAGAAAACGCTCCTCTCCCATCTGATATTTCATCAGAGCGAAGCGGTTTCCGATCTGCATTTCCATGCCGGGAGACAGGGCCGTCTCCTCCAGGAAGATGTTAACCGTTTCGATCTTGTGCGACAGGGCGAAGTGCATCTCCTTGCGGCAGTTGTCCGAGGCCAGGTAGGACTTGGACAGGAAGGCCAGCATCAGACCGGAGCCGGCCAGCCGTCCGGCGATAAACTCCGGCCAGTCGCTTCCCACCTCGATGCCCTCGTCATACCAGATGCGGAAGCCCTGCTCCTGCAGCGCCTCCAGCACCTCCATCACGGCGGGCGCGTCCGCGTGGGCATAGCTGACGAAAAGATAGGGCTTGTCGCCCGCATAGGCTTTGATTGTTTCCATCGTTTTGCTCTCTGCCCCGGCTCGCGGGGCGATTCCCTCACCAATTAAAGGTGTGAGGCATGAGCTCCGAGAGCTTGTAGCTCACATAGCGGCCGCCGGCCTTGGCGCAGAGCACCTCAATATCGCTCTCCCGCGCAAACTCCGACAAAAACTGGCGGCAGGAGCCGCAGGGGGTGCACCAGTTTTCGCTGTCGGCGTAGATGGCGAGCCGGCGGAACTCCCGGTAGCCCTCGCTGACGGCCTTGACGCAGGCAGTACGTTCGGCGCAGATGGTATCCCCCAGGGCAGCGTTCTCCACGTTGCAGCCGGTAAATACCTTTCCGTCCTTGCACTCCAGTGCCGCGCCGACGGCGAATTTGGAGTAGGGAACGTAGGCGTTCATGGACGCTTCCTTTGCCATGGACATCAGTTCTCTGTCAGTCATCGTTCTTTTCTCCCTTCCTGTTATCATAAATCATGAATTGCTGTGCGTCGGCTCAATTTTCGTCTTCATAAACGATCTCCCACTGGGGGAAGCCGAAAAGCGGGTTGCCGAAATTGGGGTTGATGCCTTTACAGACGCCGCGGCGGGTAATGATCTGCTGCTTCTCAAAGCCAATGGTGATCAACGAGCCCGTGGTGCCGGTGATGTAATCACAGAGCTGGTAAAAGACGTCGGCCCGTGTGCCGTCGGGCGCAGCCAGATACTGCTCGATCCGCGCTACGATAGTCTTGTCGTCGGAGCGGGAATAGTTCAGATTGGTCAGCTCGTTGTCCTCGGTGCGGGGCTGCAGCAGCTCCGTCAGATCGAAGTTATTGCGCAGGCGCACCTCGCCATAGTACATGTCCACCGGGATGGTCTGCTTGCCGATCTCCAGCTTGCCCTCCTCCAGGGCCGTCATATAGGCTGACCAGGTCAGCTCATGCACCGTGACCTTCAGGCCGATGGAGGCCATGTCCTCCTGGAAGCGGCGGGCGATGCCGCACTTGGCGCTGCTGTCAGCACAGACCACAAAGTTCAGGTCGATCTCCACCGGCGAGCCGGACATGAATTCCAGCATCCCGTCCTCGTCATAATCGTCGATCCCCGCGGCGCTCAGAATGCTCTTGACCGCGGACAGATTGTAGTCCAGCCGCTCCTCCAGGGCATGTGGGTAGGCCGCGCAGGTGGGATACATGGGCAGGGCCGCGGCCACGGCGTTGCCGTGGAGCAGCTCCACCAGGTAGGCCCGGTCAAAGGCGTGCTGCATGGCGATGCGGAAGTAGCTGTAGCGCCCCAGCATGCTCTCCTCGTTGAAGGCCACGTAATGCAGATTGGTGGTGGCGTAGGTATGGAACTCGTTGGAGCTGGCATAGCCAAGGTTCGTGTAGCTGGAGGGGTCGTTGATGACCACGTCGATGTACCCGTCCTCGAAGGCGCTGATGATGGCGTCGGCGTTGTCGTATTCCTTCAGGTAAATGATGTCCGCCGGCAGATCCTCGTGGCCGGGGTAGTACTCATTGGGGATCAGCGCGTTCCCCTCTTCATTGTAGCAATAGGGGCCGCTGCCCACGGGAGTATTGCCTGCCGGACCCATGTCGCCGTAGGTGACCGCCTTGATGATAGGCAGGTTCAGAAGCTTGATGAACTGCTTGTCCCCGATGCCCAGGGTCACATAGACCACCCCCTCGCCGGGAGAGGCGCCCTGATAACTGGCAAAGCGGCCGTGAAAGCGGTCTGAGTTGATGGCCCAGCCCATGGAATAGCTCACGTCCCGGGGCATGACCTCGCTGCCGTCGGAGAAGTAGTGTCCCGGCTCGATGGTCAGCTCCCAGTTTTTGCCCGACTCGTCGCACTTCCAGTCACTGATAACGCCCGTGCCCCGAATCACCTCGAAGTTGTTGTCCAGCTCGATCATATTCTCGTAGACCAGGGCGCAGATGAGCTGATTGGCGTGGTTGGTGGCGACAAAGGGGTTTTTGCTGTACTTGCTGTTGCTGTTGATGGAAAAAACCTTGTCTGCCGCGGGGGCGCGCTGTACGTCCTTCCCGCCGTTGGACAGGGGGATCTCGTCGTCCAGATCCGAGCTGCCGGAGCCGCAGGCCGCGCACAGCAGGGCCAGCAGCAGCGCCAGGATCAGCGCGGTGATTCGTTTGCTTTGCGTTTTCATTCCCATTTCACTCCAGCACGATACAGGCGGCCTGACTGCCGCGAATTCCTTTGGTATAACGGTGGGACCAGTATTTGTCATGGGCGCAGAAGGTGCATTCCTCCGAGAGGTCGATGTGCTCCTCCATAAGCCCGAGCCGCAGGAGCCGCCGCTTGTTGGCGCCCCGCAGGTCCACCAGGTACTTTCCGTTTTCCTTCCGGGTCCAGAGGCCCTCCACGTCCCCGCTCAGCCAGGTCTCGATGGCGGCGGGCACGTCGCCGTCGGTCTCGAAGCAGCAGGCGCCGATGGCAGGGCCCAGGGCGGCGCGGGTATTCTCCCGCCGTGCGCCCAGCGTCTCCATCTGCTCCAGGGCGATGCGCAAAATGTCCGCCACGGAGCTGCGCCAGCCGCAGTGGATAGCTCCCGCCACTCCCGCCTCCGGATCCAGCAGCAGGGCGGGCACACAGTCGGCGGTGAAGCAGAAGAGGGGCAGTCCCCGCTCCGCCGTCACGATGCCGTCGGCCTCGTAGGGCACCGCGCTCATGCAGATATGGCGGTCCGCCTTGGTGACAATGCGCACCACGCTGCCGTGCACCTGCTTTGTCACGGCGCACTCATCGATCCCCGCGCCCATGAGGGCCGCGGCCCGGCGATAGTTCTCCCGCACGGCGGCGGGATCGTCCCCCCGGTTGGAGCCCAGGTTCAGGCTGGCAAAGGGCCCCGTGCTCACCCCGCCGAAGCGGGTCAAAAACGCGTGCCTCGCCGGAAGAACGGTGGAGCTCATATAGATCAGGCCGTTCTCGTTTTTTTCAATGAACATCTCTCAAAACTCAAATCTCAAAACTACTCGTTCCTGCCGCAGCACTCTTTGTATTTGAGCCTCCGGCTGCCGTCGGCCTTCATTTTGCCGCAGGGGCAGGGATCGTTGCGGCCGGGCTTGGGAGCCTTCTTCACCGGCTTTTTCTTCACCGGCTCGCCGCCCACGTTGGCGGCGGCGTTCTTGGCCACGGCCTTGCGCTCGATGGCCTGCTCCCGGCGCACCTGCACAGTGTAAAGCCTGCGCACCGTTTCCTCGCGGATGCCGGCCACCATGGCCTCGAACATATCGAAGCCCTCCTGCTTGTAGGCGTCGATGGGCTTGGTGGAACCGTAGCCCCGCAGGCCGATGCCCCGCTTGAGCTCGGTCATGGCGTCGATGTGATCCATCCAGTACTCGTCCACCACCCGCAGCATGATGACCCGCTCCAGCTCCCGCATCATGGGCGCGCCGTTGGGGCCGAGGCCGAAGGCGGCCTCCCGCAGGGCGTAGACCTGCTCGGCCTTTTCGGTGAGGGTCTGGATCAGCTTCTCGCTGCCGTGATGGCCGGAGAAGTCCTCCGCCCGCAGCGCGCCGCGGGGCAAAAACAGCTTCTCAAAGGGCTTAAGCACCTCGTCCAGCTGCTCCTGGCTCTCCACCGGGGCGCCGTTGAGCCCGCTGAGCACGTTGGTGCTCACGAACTCCCGCACCATGCCCATGATCTGCTCCTGCAGATCCTCGCCGTCCAGCACCTTGCGCCGCTCGCCGTAGATGATCTCGCGCTGCTTGTTCATCACGTCGTCGTACTCCAGCACGTTTTTACGGGTCTGGAAGTTGCGGCTTTCCACAGTCTTCTGGGCCTGCTCGATAGAGTTGGAGAGGATCTTGGCGTCGATGGGGGTGTCCTCGTCGATTTTCAGGGTATCCATCAGGTTCATGATCCGCTCGGAGCCGAAAAGGCGCATGATATCGTCGGTCATGGACAGATAGAAGCGGCTCTCGCCCGGGTCGCCCTGGCGGCCGGAACGGCCGCGGAGCTGGTTGTCGATACGGCGGCTTTCATGCCGCTCGGTGCCCAGGATGAAGAGGCCGCCGGCGGCCCGAACCTGCTCGGCCTCGGCGCTGATCTCCTCCTTGTGCTCCTGGAGCTTGCGGGCGTAAAGCTCCCGGGCGGCCAGGATGTCCTCGTTGTCCGTCTCGGCGTAGCCGGTGGCCTCGGCAATGATCTCATCGGCGAACTCGGCCTTCCGCAGATCCTGGCGAGCCATAAACTCCGCGTTGCCGCCCAGCACGATATCCGTGCCGCGGCCGGCCATGTTGGTGGCGATGGTCACGGCCCCCAGCTTGCCGGCCTGGGCCACGATCTCCGCTTCCTTCTCGTGGTACTTGGCGTTCAGCACCGTGTGGGGAACGCCCCGCATTTTTAAAAGCTTGGAAAGATATTCGCTCTTCTCGATGGAAACGGTGCCCACCAGCACCGGCTGGCCCTTGGCGTGGCAGTCCAGGATCTGCTGGATGATGGCCCGGTTTTTGCCGTTTTCGTTCTTGTAGACCACGTCGGGGTTGTCGATGCGGATGACGGGCTTGTTGGTGGGGATCTCGATGATGTCCAGCTTGTAGATGGCGCCGAACTCCTCCGCCTCGGTGACGGCGGTGCCGGTCATGCCGGAGAGCTTGTCGTAGAGCCGGAAGTAGTTTTGGAAGGTGATGGTGGCCAGGGTCTTGTTTTCCTTCTGGACGTCCACGTGCTCCTTGGCCTCAATGGCCTGGTGGAGCCCCTCGGAGTAGCGGCGGCCCAGCATCAGACGGCCGGTGAACTCATCGACGATGATGATCTCCCCGTCCTTGACGATGTAGTCGATGTCCCGCTTCATGATGCCGTGGGCCTTCAAGGCCTGGTTGATGTGGTGGCTGAGGGTGGCGTTCTCGATATCCGCCAGGTTTTCCAGATTGAAGGCGCGCTCCGCCTTGGCAATGCCGTGGGCAGTGAGGGTGGCGGTGCGGGCCTTCTCGTCCACCACGTAGTCCGCGTCCAGATCCTCGCTCTCCTCCTGCTTCTCGTCCACGGAGGCGTAGACCACCTTTTTCAGCCGGGAGACGAAGTCGTCTGCCTGGCGGTAGAGGTCGGTGCTCTCGTCCCCCTGGCCGGAGATGATGAGGGGCGTCCGGGCCTCGTCGATGAGGATAGAGTCCACCTCGTCCACGATGGCGAAGACGTGACCCCGCTGAACCATATTGTTCTTATACAGCGCCATGTTGTCCCGCAGATAGTCAAAGCCCATCTCGTTGTTGGTGCCGTAAGTGATGTCGCAGGCATAGGCCGTCCGCCGCTCAGCCGAGGTAAGGCCGTGTACGATCAGACCCACGCTCACGCCCAGGAAGCGGTGTACCTTGCCCATCCACTCGCTGTCGCGGCGGGCCAGGTAGTCGTTGACGGTGACGATGTGCACGCCCTTGCCGGAGAGGGCATTCAAATAGGAGGGCAGCACGGCCACCAGGGTCTTGCCCTCGCCGGTCTTCATCTCGGCGATACGGCCCTGATGCAGCACTACGCCGCCGATGAGCTGCACCCGGAAGGGCTTCATGCCCAGCACGCGCCAGGCGGCCTCTCTGGCCGTGGCAAAAGCCTCGGGCAGAATATCGTCCATCGTCTCGCCCTCGGCAAGACGCGCTTTGAATTCATCGGTCTTTGCCCGCAGCGCCTCGTCAGAAAGGGCGGCATATTCCGGCTCCAACCTTTCGATGGCGTCGACGATCGGGGTAATTTTCTTCAGCTCCCGGTCCGAATAGGTTCCAAAGAGCTTGGTCAGCAGTCCCATAAGTTTGATCCTTCCTCTTGAAAGAGATAACAATACAGGATGGAGTATAGCACATAATTATGAAGAAAAAAAGACTATGCGGTCTATTTTTGTATTTTCCTTCTCTTGCCGTGCCGCCGCAACTATGCTAAAATGACCAATTGTGGAGAATGCTGCTTGTAGGAGGAACCGAAAATGAATCGACTTGGCTTTGACAACGCAAAGTACGTGAAGCTCCAATCCCAGAACATTCGGGCAAGGATCTCCCAGTTCGGCAAGCTCTATCTGGAATTCGGCGGCAAGCTCTTCGACGACTACCACGCTTCCCGGGTGCTCCCCGGCTTTGAGCCGGACAGCAAGGTGAAGATGCTGCTGGAGATGAAGGATGAGGCGGAAATCGTCATCGCCATTTCGGCGGACGACATTGAGCGCTCCAAGCGCCGGGGCGATCTGGGCATCACCTATGATGAGGACACGCTGCGCCTCATCGACGCTTTCCGGGGCATCGGACTCTATATCGGCAGCGTGGTCATCACCCACTACCGGGGTCAGGCCATCGCCGACAAGTTCATCAAGCGCTTGGCAGCCCTGGGCATCCCCACCTATAAACACTACATCATCCCCGACTATCCCTCCAACGTCCCCCTCATCGTCTCCGACGACGGATTCGGCCGCAACGACTACATCCAGACCACACGGAGCCTGGTGGTGGTCACAGCGCCCGGCCCCGGCAGCGGCAAAATGGCCACCTGCCTGAGCCAGCTCTACCATGAGTACAAGCGTGGCATCGCAGCCGGCTACGCCAAATTTGAGACCTTCCCGGTCTGGGATCTGCCGCTGAAGCATCCGGTAAACCTGGCCTACGAGGCCGCCACGGCGGATCTGGACGACGTAAACATGATCGACCCCTTCCACCTGGACGCCTATGGGATCACTACCGTCAATTACAACCGGGACGTGGAGATCTTCCCCGTGCTGGAGGCCATGTTCAAGCGCATTTACGGCGCCAGCCCCTATAAGAGCCCCACGGACATGGGCGTCAACGTCATCTCCCAGTGCATCTGCGACGACGAGGCCTGCCGGGAGGCCTCCAAGCAGGAGATCATCCGCCGCTGGTACGCCACCGCCGTCTCCGCCCGCCAGGGTCTCAGCGACCCGGCGGAGGTGCTGAAGATCGAGCTGATCATGAACTCCCTGGGCATCTCCTCGGCAGATCGGCCGGTTGTGTCCGCCGCCCTGGAGCGCGCCGAGGAAACCGGCGCCCCCGCCATGGCCATCGAACTGCCGGACGGGAGCATCATCACCGGCAAGACCTCCTCCCTGCTGGGCGCCGCCTCCGCCTGCCTGATGAACGCTCTGAAAGCTCTGGCCGGCATCGACAAGAAGCTGCTGCTCATCGCCCCCGGCATCGTGGAGCCCATCCAGCACCTGAAGGTGGAGCATCTGGGCAACCACAACCCCCGTCTGCACACCGACGAGCTGCTGATCGCCCTGGCGGTCTGCGCGGTCACGAACCCCATGGCGGGCTATGCCATCGACCAACTGGACAAGCTGCGGGGCTGCGAGGCCCACTCCAGCGTCATTCTCTCCCGGGTGGACGAGGAGCTGTTCAAGAAGATCGGCGTAAACATCACCTTCGAGCCCCGTTATCAGGCCAAGCGACTGTTCCACAAGTGATCTCTGTTGTTTTGATTTATAAATGGACAAAAAAGATGATCCGCAAAAATGCGGATCATCTTTTTTGGTTTCCGTCGATTTGACCGGTCTCGGAATTCGGCAAACTCAGAGCAAATTGACCAGCAGTAGGATCAGCAGCGCAAAACCGCACAGCACGGCAGCAGCCGGAAGAAACAGCGTAAAAAACGCGGAGATGAGCATGGCGGAAAGGTCGCCCTTTTCCAGTTCCACAGGTTCCTCCTGTGCGCTCTGCGGGATGTCTTTCTCGTCCAGGCCCAAGGCCTTTCTCTGCGCGCGTCTGGCGCGCCGGATCTTACTGTCAAACTGCATAGTCTGCTCCTCTCCTCCAACGGAGGCTTACTGCTGCTTGTTGCCGGTCTGTATGCCGTCCATCAGGGGGTGATGGCAGGCGACAAAGTGATTGGGCTCCATCTCACGCCACTCCGGTGTGACCTGCATGCACTCCTCGGTGCAGAAGCGGCAGCGGGTATGGAACTTGCAGCCCTTGGGCGGATTCACCGGGCTGGGGATATCGCCCTCCAGGATCTGCAGCTCTTTGCTGTCGTCCGGGTCGGTGGTAGGAATGGCGGCGATCAGCGCCTGGGTGTAGGGATGCAGCGGATGGCGGAAGATCGACTCCGAGGGGGAGAGCTCCACCAGGTTGCCCAGATACATGACGCCGATGCGGTCGGAGATGTACTTCACGACGGACAGGTCGTGGGTGATGAACAGGTAGGTCAGATGCTGCTGCTCCTTCAAATCCTGCAGCAGATTCAGGATCTGGGACTGAATGGACACGTCCAGGGCGGAAACCGCCTCGTCGCAGACCACGAACTTGGGACGCACCGCAAGGCTCCTGGCGATGCAGATACGCTGCCGCTGGCCGCCGGAGAACTGGTGGGGGAAGCGGTGGACAAAATAGTCGGCAAGGCCGCACTCGTCCATCACCTTGATGACCTCCGCCTGCATCCGCTCGGAACTGGGCTTGAAGTACTTGTGGGCGACCAGACCCTCACTGATGATCTGACCGACAGTCATACGGGGGTTCAGGGAGGAATAGGGATCCTGGAAGATGTACTGGATCTGGCAGCGCAGCAAACGCACCTCGGGATAGGTCAGACGGGCCAGGTCGATGCCGGTATCCCGCAGAGCCTCATGCTTCTGGAATTCCGGATCCTGCGCGTATTTCTCACGCACCTCGTCCAGCTTTTTGTCCACTTCCGCGATAGCGGCGCGATCCTCCTCGATGATCTTTTCCCAGGTATTCAGCTTTTCCCGGATCTTGTCGAAGTTCTCGGCGGCCTTCGCCCGCTTGCGCTCGGAAAACTCCTCGCTGTCGCGGACGAACTCCGCCTCGTCCAGATCCAGCTTGACCGGGCGGCGGCTTTCCACATGCCGATGCAGCTTCACGCACAGGGCGTAGCGCTCCTTGAAGAGCTTCATGGGCTCATCCAGATCTTCCACGCAGATAAAGCCGCCCACCAGGTTGACGATATTCAGATAGGCATCATTGGAGGCCTTTTTTGCGCTGCTCAGATGGTTGGCAATCTCCATCTGCTTCTTCTCATCCGCCGCGTCATATTCAGCCTGCAGATGATCGGTCTTGGCCTGCAGCTCGTGCATCTTCTTGATATGCCGGGGCAGGTGGTTGAAGGTGTTTTCCACATACTTGGGGGCCAGCTCATCCAGAGAGGCGCCGTAGTACATCGTGCGTCCGTCGGTCTGCCGATAGAGCTGGAGGACCGTACGTCCGAAGGTGGATTTTCCGCAGCCGGACTCGCCCACCAGGCCAAGGGTTTCGCCCTCATAGATGTCCAACGTAATGCCGTCGTTGGCCTTGTTGAACAACCCGTGCTTGCCCACGGGAAAGTACTGCTTCAGGTTGGAGATCTTCAGCAAAATCTTCTGGTCAGGATTGTTTTGCATGTTGACGATCCTCCTTTCTCGGGTAGAAGCAGCGGACCTGCTGTGTCTCGGACACATGGATCATGGTCGGCTCCTCTTCCATGCAGCGCGCGGTAGCGTATTTGCAGCGGGGAGCAAACTTGCAGCCCTTGGGAAGCGCCAGCGGGTGAGGCACGGCGCCGGGGATGGCGTCCAGTCTCTCGTTGGCCGGGGTGGTCAGGCGCGGGATGGAGGTCATCAGGCCCTCGGTGTAGGGGTGAGAGAACTCGCCCTGACGGAAGATCGTGTCCGCGGGGGCCTTCTCGACCACCTGGCCGCAATACATGACCGCCACATCGTCCGCGATCTGGCGGATAACGCCCAGGTCGTGGGTGATGAACAGAACGGAGGTGCCGTGCTCGGCCTTCAGATCGTTGATCAGCTTCAGGATCTGCGCCTGGATGGTCACGTCCAAAGCGGTGGTGGGCTCGTCGGCTATCAGCAGCTTCGGCTTGCAGGCCAGAGCCATGGCGATCATAACACGCTGGCGCATACCGCCGGATAGCTGGTGCGGATACTGCTTCGCGACGATCTTCGGGTTCGGGATCTTCACGTCAGCCAGCATTTCGATGACCTTTTCGGCCGCTTCCTTCTTGTTCATGCCCTGGTGGATGATGAAGGGCTCGGAAACCTGTTTCTCCACGGTGAACACCGGGTTCAGGGAGGTCATGGGCTCCTGGAAGATAACGGAGATATCGTTGCCGCGGACCTTGTACATCTCTTCCTTGCTGCACTTGGTGAGGTCTTTTCCGTCAAAGAGGATCTCGCCGCTGTCAATATAGCCGTTGCCGTCCAGCAGCTGCAGAATGCTCATGGCGGAAACGCTTTTGCCGGAGCCGGATTCACCCACGATGCCCAGGGTGTGGCCCGCTTCCACCGAATAGGAAACGCCGTTGACGGCTTTCACGATACCCTTTTTGGTGCGGAAGAACGTGTGCAGATCATTTATCTCAAGTAATGCCATCGTTTTTCCCTCCTTTACTTATCGCGGTCGGACTTGGGGTCCATGACGTCGCGCAGGGTATCGCCGACAATATTGATGCAGATACAGGTAATTGCCAGGAACAGGGAGGTAAACACCCACTGCCACCAGTAGTTCTTGATGATGGTGGCGTTGTTGGCGCCGTTGAGCATGTTGCCCCAGGTCGGTCTCGGGTAGGTGACGCCGAAGCCCAGGTAGCTCAGGGAGGACTCGGTCAGCATACAGGTGGCGAAGTCCAGGGTCAGGGTCACGAAGATGATGGAGACGATGTTGGGCAGGATGTGCTTGAAGGCAATGGCGCCTTCCTTCACGCCCATGGCTTTGGCCGCGGTCACGTACTCGTTCTCGCGGGCCTGCAGCACCTGGCCGCGGACCATGCGGGCAAGGCCGGTCCAGGTCAGAAAGCCCAAAATCAACATCAGGATGTATATCTTTTCGTTCTCGCTGATATCCGACTGGGCCATGATGGCCGAAAGGATCAGGGCAAAGGGCAGGAAGGGGATAGCCGCGAAGATCTCGGTCACACGCATCAGGATCAGGTCGACCTTGCCGCCGAAGTAACCGGAGATACAGCCGACGATGATACCGATGATGGTGGAGATGATAACAGCGACGGCGCCGATGGTCATGGTCATTTTGCCGCCCTGGATGATACGCGAGAAGATGTCCGCGCCGTGTCCGTCGGTTCCGAAGAGGTAGCCCTTCAGGCCCCAGGCGCCGGCAAGATCGTCACTCTCGTTCACCGCGTAGCTCTGGAAGGCGCCGGCAAAGACCTTCTTCACGCCGGTCAGATCCTTGGGGACCTGGGTCTGATCCATCACATCGCTGCCCCAGGAGAGGACGCGCCCCTTACTGGTCAAAGCCGTGTAGTGATGCGCGCCGGATACCATCTGAACAATGGTCTCGCCCTCTTGCAGCTTGGGCATAAGAACGGCAGCGCGGGGGAAGTCGCCGGTGAAGCAGAGACTGCCGTCATCCAGCTCGATGCAGATGTTGTTGCTCGTAGCGGTAAGCGCGACCAGCTTGCGTCCATTCCGGAATTCCTTGGACTTGACAGTCTTCGTGTTCAGGTTGGTGCGGTACTTATCATACAGGTTGCGCAGACCGGTATAGATGGAGTCGCCCTTCGAAGGAATACCGACCACATAGTTCATGGTAAAGTCGATATCCTGCAGTCCGCCTTCTCCAAAGCGCAGGGCAAATTGCTCCAGATTCGCATAGGTGTGCTTGTTGCCCCAAAGATAGACCTTGCCGTCATCCATCAGGATCGCCGAGGCCTGGTAGCCGCAGGCGACTTTCTTGATATGGGCGACGTCGATGGTGCCGTTGAGAAGCTCATCCGGTTCAGGGAGGATATTCTCATTCTGCGGATCTTCGGGATCAAAGTAGCCATACTGGCCCAGCTTGTTGTAGCCCCAGCAGTAGACCTTGCCCTCTTCGCTGATGGCGACAACATGGTCGATGCCGGCGGCGACCCAAGCAATCTTGTCGTTCAGCACTTCCTCAGGGATCTTCGAAATGTCAATGCCGGTCGTCTCGATCTGGGTCGAGCCCCAAATGAAAACCTTGCCGGAATTGGACAGGCCAACCGAGAACGCGCCGAAACCGTCAATCATCTTAATGTCGTTCTTCAATTCATCGGGAACAGACATCAGCTTCATGGTGGGGGTGGCGTTCTGCTGCGTGACCTCGCTGTAGGAATCCTTGTATTTCGGCATGAACAGCGGCCCAATCAGAACCAGCAGGAACATGGCCAGCACCACGCACACGGCGACGACGGCGATCTTTCTTTCAAAAAAGCCGCGAACGATTTGCTTGAAGGGGCTGACAATTTCCTCGACCGACATATCGGGATGTTCCTCTTCCAATTCGTCGGCCAGCACCTTGCTGCCGCCGAAGAAGGCGCGCTTGAACCATCCGCCGATGGTGGCAAAGAATCCTTTTTTCTTCTTATTCTTCATCTTCGCACCTCCTTATGCGCTGACGCGGACACGCGGATCAACGAGACCGTAGACAATGTCAATGATCAGGTTGCCGATCAGCGCAATGGCAACATAGAAGAGCTGCAGCAGAATGATCACGTCGGAGTCCGCCGTTCGCAGGGCTTCGATCATGACCTTGCCCATGCCGTTGATGCCGAACATATTTTCGAAGATAAGAGAGCCGCCGAAAATGCCCAGGAACCATCCAACGACCAGGGTGACGATGGGGATCAGAGCGTTGCGCCAGGCGTGGGAGTAAATGACGGTCTTCTCCTTGACGCCCTTGGCCCGGGCAGTCCGGATGCAGTCCATGGACAGCGCGTCGATCATGGAGGCGCGGACGTAACGGGTCATGCCGCCCAGAGAGCAGAAGGTCATGGTGATCAGGGGCAGCGCCATGTACTTCATGCGGTCAAGGAACCAGGGCCAGGTCCAGGCTTCGCCCTTGAATGTGGGAGAGTTCATGCCGCTGGGCGGGAACCAGCCCAACAGCGAACAGAAAATCCAGATAAACAAAATACATGTGATAAAGGTTGGCAGCGAATAGCCTATGATTGTGACCACCTGCATGGTTTGGTCAAACCTGCCCCCCTTTCTCACCGAGCAGAAAATGCCCAGCGGGATCGTAATGCCAAGGGCCAGGATCACGGCGAAGACGTTGATGAAAATGGTGTTTTTCATCGGCTCCACCACGACCTTGGTAACGGGCTTCTTGTGCTCGTAGGAATAGCCGAAGTTGCCTTGGATCAGGCCGTTGTACTTGCCGAAATAGTTCGGCGCAACGCCGATCCAGCGCAGGTAGCGGATTGCCATGTTGTTGGTATCCGTGCCGTATTCCCGCTGATACTCCAGATACAGGTCGTTGAAGATTTGTTCTCTCTCTTCATCGGTCTTGTTTTTGAGCATCGTCTTGCGGGCGTTCATGTCGTTGCGGGCGTCTGTGTACGCACGGTTGCTGGGGATCAGGTTATATATCAAGAACATGAGGATCGACAGAATGATCAGGACAACGAACATGTATCCGATCCTCTTCAGAACATATTTTCCCATTCTGTATCTCCAGTCTGTCGCACAAGCGACTGGTATTTTGGCAGTCAGGGGAGCGTCAGTCCCCTGCCTCGCCAGGTGCGGGGGCTGCTAACAAATCGCTTTGTTAGAGTGCGAAAGAAACAAAATGCAAGGCATAAAGAGGTGTTGCTCGGAGCCGTGCTGTTTCGCGGGGTGCCTCTCTCTTCCACGGTAAACCGATAAACATTCCCCTAGAGTCCACAAACACAGGATGGGGACGAGCCCCACCCTGTGTTTGCAACGGTAAGAGCTTGACAGCTCTATGCTAGGTTATCTGCGACTCAGGCGTTCCAGTAGATGTCCGCAGCGTCCTTGATGTAGTAGGCGCTGTAGTCGTCGTACATGGAGGGATTGATGGTCATGTTGTAGCTGTAGTCATACACCGCGGAGTTGAAGCCGGTGGCGAAGTTGAAGCAGGTGTACATCGGGGTGCCGCTGTAGTAGCCGTAAACCTGCTGCTGATACAGCTCGTCGAGCATCGGGGCGAAGTCGCCGATGGTCTTCTGAACAGTGAAGCCGGCGTTCAGGATTCTGTCGTTCTGCTCAAAGCCGTTGACAAGCAGATCGGAGAAGTCGTTGTTGACCGTGCCGTACCAGTTCAGGGCCAGAGGCATGTAGTAGTCGCCATTGATCTCAACGGTCTTGTAAGCGCCGTCGATGGACTGATAGTTCTTGTCGTAGTCGGTGGCAAACGCAGCGGGGATCTTCTTGTAGCGGACACCGTCGGTGTACTCGCCGCCCTCGGCGTTGTAAACCCAGCCGCCCTCTTCGAGGACTTCGATGGCGGAGTCAACGGAGGTGGCGTAAGCGTCGAGCATCATGCCCTGCTTGACAGCCGCCTTATACATCCAGGAACCGCTGTAGTAAGGACCATCCACAACACCGCCGAAGCCGCCGGTGAAGTCCTTAGCAAAGGTGGCGCGGTCCATGCAGTAGGCGATGGCCTGACGAACCTCGGTGAACTGCACGGGGCCGTAGTCGGCACGGAAGCCCAGCTTGCCGTAGCCGGCGCGAGAGTAGTGGGTGTAGACGAAGCCGCCGTTGGAATCATCGGCCATTGCGATGGCTTCCTTGGTGTTGGCACCGCCGGTGATGGCAGCCAGGCAGTCAACGCCGCCGGAGCGAAGGTCCTCGAGCTGAGTCTCGGGGATGATCTTCTTGTAGATGACGGTCTCGATCTGGGGCTTGGTGCCCTCGTAGTTGCCCTTGTAGTTGGGGTTCAGCTTCAGAGTCGCGGTCTTGGTGGAGGTGTCGTACTTCTCAACCGTGTAAGGACCGGACCAGGGGTACAGGGTGTAGGTGTCGCCGATACCGGACTCGTTGATGTGCTTGGCCAGAACGAAGCTGTCGCCGTCCTTCTCATAGAAGTTGCCGGTGATGTACACGCCCTCGCCGTCGTCGGCGATGTCGGCGTCAGCGCCAAACCACACGTCTTTGTAGACGGGGGAGAAGGCGCCGTAAGCAATCGCGTAGAAGTAGGGGTAGTTGTCGGAGTTGACCGTGACGGAGAAGGTGTAGTCGTCCAGCAGACGCACGCCGGTCATGACAGGATTGCCGCTGCCCTCGGTGCCGTCGTAGGTGGCGAAATCATCATAGCCGACAAAGGTCAGCATGGAACGGGCGTTACGGCCGGAGCCTTCAGCAGCAACAGGAGTGGAGAAGGCCATGGCGTAGTACAGATAGTTCTTCGCGGTGATGGGGGAGCCATCGGAGAACACCAGATCCTTATGGATCTCGATCTGGAAGGTGCAAGTGCCATCCTCGTTCTCGATCTGCTGGAAGTCCTTCACGACAGTGGGGTTCACAACGTAGCCGCCCTCTTTGGTGGTGACAACGGTGTCAAGGCCGTTGACCAGAGAGGAAACGTCGTTGTCGGCAGCACCGGGGCTGGAAGAACCGAAGTTGGAAACACGGAACTTACCAGACAGGTCGGTGGTGTTGCCCAGGATGAAGGAACCGTCTTCCTTCTCGGAGGACCAGTCGATCAGAGCGCGGGCGGGGTTCCAGAACGGGTTGGTGGGATGCTCTTCAACGCCCTTGATCGCGGCGTTGTAGACATCGTAGTACTCGTTGGAGTACAGGGGGATTTCGGGGAGCAGGTGGTTCCAGCGGGTGATGTAGAACTTCCACCACTCGGCGTAGACCTCGTCCTCGGTGTCGAAGTCAGTGCCTTCGGGGTTGGTGTTGTACACCATCGCCATGGTCAGGAAGTCCAGGCCAAGCTCATACTTGTTGCCGTCGGGAGCAAGGAAGTAGGCCAGACCGGTCTCCTCGTCCTCCTCAACGTCAGCAATGCTGGCATCCTTGCCGAACTTGTCGTACAGCGTGACATAGTCCTTGTCCTCGCCGTACTCCTTGCCGTTCAGCGCCTGGACGGAAGAGGGACGGTAGCCGTCGACTTCGGGGATACGCTCCACAACAGGGATTTCCGGCTCGGAATCGTCTCCCGTGCCACCCGCGGTGTTGGTGCCGTCGTCATTGGTGCCGCCTTCGTTGCTTCCGCCGGCTTCGCCTTCTTCGCTGCCCTCTTCGTCCTTGTCATCGGGGGCGGCGTTGCCGCAGGCAGCGAGAACGCTCACGCACATCAGAACAGCCAGCAACAGAGCAAGCAGCTTCTTTGCGTTTTTCATTTCGTTTCCTCCTATTTATTCTTTATTAGTCGCCCGCAGGCGAATAATAAGCAATTTGAATTGGAAAAATGCGCACCGAGCCTGCCCTGACTGGCAAGGCGAGCTGCATATTCTCCAATTTGTCATAAATTATAGCATAGAACTTTTCGTATTTCAAGAAAAAAAGAAAAGCAAAATTCTCGGATGCTCCAAAAAATATCCGCCATTTTTGTTGAAAACTGACAAAATTCGGGGCGTTCCATGGGAACATCTGGAAGTCAAGGCGGTGATCTGATCAAGATATCCTCTGTTTTTTGGCAAAACTGCCTTGCGGCGAGCCGCTTCTTCGCCGGTTTTCAGGGCTTATCCCATCACCACACCGAAGCTGACCGCCCACGTCGTCTCTCTCCATTGAATATATATAATGGAAGAACGGCCCGGTCACGCGCTGGCTCCTCCCCTTTTCCAAAGGTCCCCCGGCAAGGGAACGCAAAAGCGGAAACTTCATAAAAGTTCCCGCTTTCGCTCAATGCATGTGGGATTTCCCCGGCATGGCCCGAAGCCCCGCCAGGATCACCACTCCAGGTTCTTTTCGGTCTCCTTTGAGAAGACGTGGGCTACATTGCCCTGGAAGGAGAAGTGGAGCGTATCGCCGATGCGGTAATTGTCTTTCATTTCGATGGTGGGAACGATAATGATCACATCGCGGCCCTCGGCGCTGACATGCAGGTGCACGCTGGAGCCCATCATCTCGCTCACATCCACACGGGCCTCCACGCCGCCCTGATCGGTCAAATCCGTATGTTCAGGCCGTACGCCCAGCGTGACGTCCTGGCTCTGCACGTCTTTGGCCAGCAGGCGCTCTTCCTTCTCGGGATCCAGCTCGACCCGGTATCCGCCCAGCTCCACAAAGTACTTGCTCTGTTCGCGAATGAGCTTGGCGTCAAAGAAGTTCATGACGGGCATTCCAATGAAGCCGGCCACAAAGAGGTTGGCGGGGTGGTTGAAGACTTCCTGGGGCGTGCCGATCTGCTGGATATAGCCGTCCTTCATGATGACGATGCGGTCGCCCAGGGTCATGGCCTCGGTCTGGTCGTGGGTGACGTACATGAAGGTGGTGTCGATGCGCTGACGGAGCTTGATGATCTCAGCGCGCATCTCGTTACGGAGCTTGGCGTCCAGGTTGGACAGCGGCTCGTCCATCAGCATGACCTTCGGAGCGCGGACGATGGCACGGCCGATGGCCACGCGCTGCCGCTGGCCGCCGGACAGCGCCTTGGGCTTGCGGTTCAGATACTGGGTGATATCCAGGATCTCCGCCGCTTCGCGCACCTTCTTATCGATCTCATCCTTGGGAGTATGGCGCAGACGCAGGGAGAAGGCCATGTTTTCATACACGGTCATATGGGGGTACAGCGCGTAGTTCTGGAAGACCATGGCGATATCGCGGTCCTTGGGCGCCACGTCGTTCACCAGCTTGCCGTCGATGTACAGCTCGCCGCCGGAGATTTCCTCCAGGCCGGCGACCATGCGCAGGGTGGTGGACTTGCCGCAGCCGGAGGGGCCGACCAGAACGATAAATTCCTTATCTGCGATGTCCAGGTTGAACTCCTGGACGGCGACGACGCCTTCATCGGTAATCTGGAGATTGACCTTTTTCTTCTCGGGCTCGTCCGCATTCTTTTTTTTCTTTTTCTTCTCTTCGCCGCCGATGTAGGGGTAGACCTTCTTGATGTTCTTGAGTTGGACAGTTGCCATACTTCCGGCTCCGCGCAGACGGCCTCCGCCGAAGCTGCGCTCACGACCGCCCGCAAAGGACGCGCCGCGTTACGACAGGTCTCCACACTGCCGCACCCCGAGCCTGGGGATGAACTTTTCCTCCTTTTTTAAGCTATATGCAGCTGAAAAGTGGAGAGCTGCATATGCGTTTCATTAGGGTATTAAACCCCATGCCATTATACGTCCGTTTTTTCTCGTTTTCAAGTCAAAATTTATGGGCATCTTTTGGTATATATGCATAAAATCCGGCATAGCGTACTGCATGGAAGGAGGGATGCCCTTGCGCAGCCTTCGATTTGGCAGCACCGGGCCGGCAGTTCAGCTGCTGCAGCTTGCTCTGAACCGGGCGGGCTTCGGCCCGCTGGTCGTGGATGGTGTTTACGGTCATGCCACCCGCGGCGCGGTCAGCCGCTTTCAGGCCGTGAATCGTTTATCTGTGGACGGCGTCGCGGGACCGGCCACCCATCGGGCGCTGCTCCCCTGGTACACCGGATATTTGAGCGTACGGATCCGTCCGGGAGACAGTCTCTGGTCTCTCGCGCGGCTTTACGGGAGCAGCGTGGAAACCATCCGGCTGGCCAATCCCGGCGTGGAGGCGGAAAACCTGCAGATCGGAGCGGCGCTGATCGTTCCCCTGCCCTTCCCGGTGGTGCCGACGGAGGTGGAAGCCTTTTCCGCGCTGGTCAATTACTGCGTCCAGGGCCTCAGCGCCCGTTACCCCTTCCTGCGGGCCGCGGCGGTCGGAAAAAGCGTTCTGGGCAAGCCGCTCTGGAGCCTGCGTCTGGGTCAGGGGGAAAACCGGGTGCTCTACCACGCGGAGCATCACGCCAACGAGTGGATCACCACGCTGCTTCTGCTGCGCTTCGCCGAGGAGCTGGCGGCGGCCTTTGCCGCAGGGGGTGAGATCGGGGACGTGGTCGCGGGGGAGCTGCTGGATTACGCGGAGATCTGTCTGGTGCCGGCGGTGAATCCGGACGGGATGGATCTGGTGACAGGGGAGCTCAGCGGCGGGGACGTCTGGCGCGGCGCCAGAGCCATCGCGCAGAATTATCCCCGTTTCCCCTTCCCCGACGGCTGGAAGGCCAACATCCGGGGCGTGGATCTGAATCTGCAGTACCCGGCGGGCTGGGAGCAGGCGCGGGTCAACAAGTTTGCCCAAGGGATCGTCTCTCCCGCCCCGGCGGATTATGTGGGCAGCGCCGCCCTCACCGAGCCGGAGGCCCGGGCCATGGCCGCTTTGACCGAGAGCTTTGACCCGGCGCTGACCCTGAGCTATCACAGTCAGGGAGAGGTCATCTACTGGCGCTTCGGGGATCGGGAGCCGGAGAACGCCCTCGCCATTGGGCAGCTCTTTTCCCGGCTCTCCGGTTACGCGCTGGACGACGCGCCCTACAGCTCCGGCTTTGCCGGGTACAAGGACTGGTTCATCCAAGACTTCGATCGGCCCGGCTACACCGTCGAGGCAGGCCGGGGCGTCAACCCTCTGCCGCTGGGGGATCTCCCCGGCATTTACGAACGCAACCGGGACCTGCTGATCTATGCCGCCCTGGTGACATGAAGTAAAAACGATTAAAAAACCACCGGTTTTCCCGGTGGTTTTTTAATCGTAATTTCTCACGTCTCATGCGATTTCCATTCGATCTCTTTCGATCCCGATACGCGTCCCGGAGAGGCTTGTTCCCATTTTCGTCAGTTGACGGGCACCTCCAGGCTTTCGGTGCCGTTGGAGACCTGCACGGTTTCGCCGCTGCGCAGGGGGCCGCCGGTCAGCAGCACGCACTTGTAGTCCTTCTGGGGGGTCAGGACGCTGTCCCCGATCTTGACGCTGTCCCCGGCGCTGCCGGAAATGGCGCACAGGAGCCAGGCGGCGCTGCCGCCGGGTGCCGCCTGCTTCTCGGAGCCGCAGAAGGCCGTCAGTCCGCCGCCGGTCACCGTAAAGGCGCCCCGGGCCTTGACCGCCTGATTCGACGCGGAAATGCTGACGCTGCCGCCGGTGATGCTCACATCGCCCGTGCCGCTGTCCTTCACGCCCGCCTGGATGCCGTCGCCGCCGGCCAGGATCAGGAGACTGCCGCCGGTGCAGGAGACGCTGCCGTATTCCGAGCGAAGCCCGTCGGTGAGGGTCTCCAGGCTGACCTTGCCCCCGGAGAGCAGGACGTCGCCCTGGGCCTTGAGCGCCTTGCTGCTCCCGTTCTGCCCGTCGCCGCGGGTGACGACGGAAAGGGTGCCGCCGGTGACGCGCAGCTCCGTTGCCGCCTGGACGCCGTCGCCCCAGGCCTCCACGGTCACGGTGCCGCCGGAGATCTCCACGTAGCCCTTGCCTTCCTTGTCCTCTGTGGTCGCCTTGATGCCGTCGCCCCAGGAGGTGACGTTCAGGGTGCCGCCCTTGATCTGGACGGAGTTGTTGCCCTTGACGCCGTTGTTGGCAGCTACGACCGTAATGGTGCCGCTGTTGATGTCCAGATCCTTCTTGCAGCCGATGCCGTTGTTGCGATAGCCGCAGACGGTCAGGCTGCCCTTGCCCTCGATATCCATATCGTCCGCGCTGTACAGCGCGGCGCCGGTGGCGTTGGGATCCAGCTCCTTCAGCAGCTCCTCCGTGCCGGCGTTCAGCCGGTTTTGGCTGCCCTCGGCAAGCTGCAGGCGGAAGTGCTTGGCCTGCTTCACGTGGATGGCGGGATCCGTCGCCCCCGTGATCTCAACATTGTTGAGGATCAGCGTCACGTCCATGGCGTCGTCCCCGGTGTCCACCACCAGGGTCTTTTCGCTGCTGACGCCGGTGACCTCGTAGGTGCCGGCGGCGCTGATGACCACGGCGCTGCCCTTGTCCTCGGCGCCGCCGCCGCGGATCTCCACATCCGCGCCGTTGAAGGTGATGACCGTGTGATCCGCGTCCGACGCGCTCTCGCCTGGGCCGGCGCAGGCCGTGAGCAGCAGGGCGCTCAGCAAAAGAAGGGGAAGCAGCTTTTTCATGGTTCCGTTCCTCCCGATGTGGCTTTTACATCACGTCCCGCTCCGCCTCACGGCTGATCAGAACGTTCAGATTGCCGTTGCGGCAGCGGATGGCGTCGATGAATTCCCGGGTATGCCGGGGATTTTTCAGATCGACCTCATAGTGCAGCTCATAGAGGGTGCCCATGTTGGTGGTACGCACCTTGTAAAGCTCGTGGCGCGTGGTGTACTGCGCGAAGAGATCGTCGAACAGGGTCTCATAGTCCGCGTTCTCCGGAAGGGTGATCTTCAGGTGCCGGTGCCGCAGGTTCTCCTCGCCGAAGCGGAGCTTGCTCAGCAGCAATACATAGATCGCCGTCAGCGCGAAGAAGATCGCCGCGACGGTCACAAAGCCCATGCCACAGGCCAGGCCGATGGCCACGGCGATGAAGAGCCCGGCGATCTCCTTGGCGGAGCCGGGGGCGCTGCGGAAGCGAACCAAGGCAAAGGTGCCCGCCACGGCGAGCCCCGCCCCGATATTGCCGTTGACCAGCATGATGACCAGGGTCACCACGCCGGGCAGCAGGGCCAGGGCCTGGGAAAAAGCGCTGGTATGCCGATCCTTCACCAGAAAGACCAGCGCCGTGCCGAAGCCCAAAGCCATCGCGGTCAGCTCGCAGATCACGAAGGCGGACAGGGTCATTTGCGGAGACAATATGCTGTTAAGCATGGACAGAACCTCCAAAAATGTATTCGTGCAGGATATGGTCCTTATAGCAGGTGCCATATTTGGAAAAGCTGCAGGGGAACAGGGACAGCTCGCTGAGCAGGCGGGCCAGCCACAGCGGCGCGGCGCCGGGGATCTTGATCTCCATCAGAACCTGACCCGGCTCCAGCAGTGGCTCTCCCCGGTCGCCGGCGCAGAGATCCAGCTCCTCCTCCCGCCAGCGGATGTCCCGGTCAAAGGTGATGCGCAGCTCTTCCTCCTCCTTCGCCCGCCAGGCCAGCCGGTCGCAGGCCAGGAAGACCCGGGGGAGGGGGCGTACGCTCTGCAGGAACCAGGAGATCTCCCGGATCATCTGGCTGTCCTCCGCCGGCGCGCGGCCCAGATCCAGCCAGGCGGCGGCCTCCGCCTCCGGCATGCCCACGCGCCGCTTGTAGACCACGCCCTTGTATTTCTTTTTCAGCTCCACAAAGACCGTGTCCTCCGGGCCGGGGACGCCGTAGCTGCGCAGGCGCAGCTTCTCCTTGTAGACCGGGCCCTCGATGGAATGGCGGATCAGACGGTAATCCGCGGTGTCGTAGTAGATGCTGCACACGGTGCTCTCGGGGTACTCGTCCGGCTCCAGATAAGAGGCCAGCCTCTCCCAAAGCGCCGCATACTGCTCCGCCGAGAGCAGATACTTCTTTTCAAATCGCTTGAAGGTCAATTTTGTTTCGTTCATAGGCAAACCCGCTCACTTGCCGAAATACAGCGCCTTTTCCTCGTCCGTGGCGTTCAGATAATAGCAGAGCCGTTCGATGCACATCTCGGACCAGTCCCAGTCCCGGATGTAATTGCGCAGCCAGTCCACGTTCCACTCCCAGCTGTCCTTGGACATCTGGTAGCGGCCGTAGTCCCGGGCCACCTCCGGATCCACCTGGGCGGCGAGCACGTCGATCTCCTCCAGGATCCGATCCGTGGCCAGCGGGCCGCGCAGCAGCTCGTTTGCGCGCCGGAAAAGCGCCGCGCGGAAGTCGCCGCTGCGCAGGAGTCTGGCGATGAGCTTGGCCACCTGCCGCCCTTCCCGCGCATAGGGGGAGAGCAGATTGAAATAGACCTGCTCCATGGTGTTGAAGGTGCCGTCCAGGTCGTAGAACATGACCCGCCAGCGGCCGTCGTTCTCGGTGGAGCGGCAGTAGCGGACGTTGCCGTAGGTCAGGTCGGAGTTGGCGAAGCAGCCCTCCAGGATGATCCAGTCGATCAGGCTGTCCACATCCAGCCTGCGGCAAAGCTCCGCATAGCAGTCCGGATCCGCCGGGTCGTTTTCCATGACGTAGAGGTAGACCTCCTGATACATGGCGTTGGCGTCGTAGAGCGGCGGCTGATCCACCGTGACGCTGTCCTTGCTCACGCCGGCCAGGTGGGCGTACATGGCCTCGTTGAGCTTCTCCTCCAGGGCGTAGATGCCGAAGTATTTGCCGTCCACGTACAGCACGCAGTAGCGGCTGCGGGAGGCGACGATGTTTTCCGACGCCTGCAGCGCCAGCTCCGTGCAGAGCTCATTGCGGATGATGGCGTGGAAGTAATCCTGCCCGGCGCGCAGCAGCAGACTCTCAAAATCCGTCACGCCGCCGCCGTAGATGTCATAGTGCAGCTCCGCCTGGCCGTAAGCCCCGCGGAAGCGCACGCTCATGTTCTTTTTGGCCAGCTCCAGGCTGGTCTCCCCGTGCATCTTGATGCCGCAGGGGATGGTGAAGCTGCCGCCCTCCTCATAGAGGGAAAGGCTGCCCCGAAGCTCCAGCCCCTTTTTCCCGCCGTAGTACATCCCCCGGAAGCGGGGATCGTCGGTCACCAGACTCAGCACCGGCAGGCTGTGGTTTTCGTTGAGGATGTAGCTCAGCGTCAGGGCGCGGCTGGGGAGGGCGTTGTCCTCCACGGCGATGGCACGCAGGATCTGGGTCTCCTCCACCCGGATGGGGCCGGTGTAGACGGCGCTGGCCGTGGTGGGATAGCTGCCGTCGGTGGTATAGTATATTTTCCCGGGGCTGGAGAGCGTCACCGTGAGCCCCTCCACATCGTTAAAGACGCCGTCCGGCTCCGCGCTCAGGGGTTGGGCGGAGACGCGGCGCGCCCCGTCGGCGTTGTCCTGACCGGGCGTGGGCTTCAGGAAGAAAAACCAGCCGTTCTCCCCCGGCATGCGGCCATAGCTGCCGTTGCAGGGCACGTCCCGCACCGAGGCGTAGTCCAGCAGGGTTCCGTCCGCGCCGTGGAGATAGATGTGCTCCGCCGTGGAGCCCAGATTGAAAGCCGTGCACACCTGCACCGCGCCCCACTGGATCCCCTCGGTATCGCAGCGCAGCAAAAAGATCCCGCCCGGCTCCAGCTCCTGCTCCGGCAGGCGGTAAAGCAGCGGCGCGTCCTCATCGTCGGAGAGATAATAGTCGGATAGCCGCAGCGTCTCCCCGGAGACGTTTTTCAGCTCCAGCCAGTCGCTCTCGCCCAGGAAATTGTAGAAGTCCCCGGAACGGTTGTAGGGGCAGAGCTCGTTGATGAGCAAAGGGCTGCCGCAGTCCCGCGCGGCCATCAGGCTCTCATAGCCCTCTGCGGTGTTGGGATAGCCGGGGGTGGGATAGAGGCTCTCCGTGCAGCCGCCGGCGCCGTCGGGCAGCCAGGCGCGATCCGCCTCGCCCTCGGGGCAGAGCACCCGATCCGCCTGCGCGCCATTGGGATCGTAGAGCACCAGGGTCTCTCCCGCGGAGAGGGAGAAGGAGCAGTGCCCGGGCAGCTCCTTGCCCGAGGCGAAGATCAGGAGCCGCTCTCCCGCCGGCAGCAGCGTCTGCGGAAAGCTCCAGCCCTTCTTTCCCTCCTCGGCCAGCCGCCATCCGCTCAGATCGACGGTCTCCTCCGAGATGTTCTCCAGCTCGATCCAGTCCGGGAACTCTCCCTCCGCGTCGGGCAGCGTGGATTTGTTGCGCACCATCAGCTCCGAAATGCGGATCGCTCCCGCCCGGGTTCCCGTCGGGACATCCTCCGGCGAGGGAAGCGACACGTCTCCGGAGGGACGCTGCTCCCGGCTTTCCTCCTCCGGGCGTTCCGGATTCGTCGCGCGGCTGCGCATCCAAAACAGGAGCGCGCAGAGGATCAGCAGGATCAGCAGCAAGATCCACCATCTATTTTTCTGAATTGCGGCCATGTCCGCCTCCCGGATCCGACAAAATTTCAGAATATTATAGCGCAGAATCCGCTCCGGTGTCAACCAAAACCGAATGGAGGCCGGTGATCCCCCTTTCGGGACGCCGCCCGCGCGGATTCGGATTGCTTTTTTTGCAATCATTGATATAATAAGAAAAGAACGACCGGGCGCGGGATCTCCCCCCACGCCCCGACAATACGGAGGGCTTACGCCATGAAACGGATCCTTCTGATCGGCACCGGCGGCACCATCGCCTCCGGCATGACCGAGGACGGCCTGACCCCGGAGTTGACCCCGGAGCAGCTTCTGCATTACGTCCCGGCGATTTCGGCGCTCTGCCAGGTGGACTGTCTGTCGCTGTTCAGCCTGGACAGCACCAACATCGCCCCGCCCCACTGGATCGCCATCACCCGGGCCATCCGGGCGCATTATCACGAGTATGACGGCTTTGTCATCAGCCACGGCACCGACACCCTGGCTTACACCGCCGCGGCGCTGTCCTACCTGGTGCAGGGCGCGGACAAGCCCATCATCCTCACCGGCGCTCAAAAGCCCATCAGCTACGACTCCACCGACTCCAAGCTCAATCTCATCGACGCCTTCACCTGCGCCTGCTCTCAGGAGCTCTGCGGCGTGTGCATCGTGTTCAGCGGCCGGGTCATCCTGGGCACCCGGGCCCGCAAGACCTGCTCCAAGAGCTTCGCCGCCTTCTCCAGCATCAATTTCCCGGATCTGGGCTCTCTGCTGGATCACCGGCTCCTCTGCTACATCCGGCCGGAGCACGAGAGCTTTCCCCGCTTTTTTGACGCTCTGGACGAAAAGGTGGGCCTTATCAAAATGATCCCCGGCACAGACCATGAGCTGCTGGAGTTCATGCTGCAGCGCAAGGACGCCCTGATCCTGGAGTGCTTCGGCGTGGGCGGCCTGCCCTCCTACGACGACGATCAGCTCTTTGAGGTGCTGCACCGCTATACCCAGGAGGGGAAGTTCCTGGTCATGACCACCCAGGTGCAGAACGAGGGCTCCGACTTCTCGGTTTACAGCGTGGGAACCCGGCTCAAAGGGAACCCCCATATCCTGGAAGCCTACGATATGACCACCGAATCCGCCCTGGCCAAGATCATGTGGATCCTGGGCCAGACGAAGGATCCCGAGGAGGTCAACCGCCTGTTTTATCTGCCGGTGGCCCACGACATGCTGCACCGGGGCTGAGCCATGAGAGACGTTCTTGTGATCGGCGGCGGCGCCTCCGGCATCCTGGCCGCGCTGACCGCCGCGGAAAGCCCGGAAAACCGGGTGCTGCTGCTGGAACGGCAGCAGCGTATCGGCCGCAAGCTCCTGGCCACCGGCAACGGCCGCTGCAACCTGACCAACACCGGCGCGGCGCCGGAGCATTACCACGGGGAGGAGCCGGACTTCGTCCGCCCCGCGCTGGAGGCTTTCCCCCCGGCGGCGGCGCTGGACTGGTTCCACAAGCTGGGCCTGCTGACCGCGGAGGAGTACGGCGGGCGGGTCTATCCCCTCTCCAACTCCGCAAACTCCGTGCTGGACGTGCTGCGCTTCGCCCTGGACAGAGCCGGGGTGGAGCAGCGCTGCGCCTGTCCTGTCCGTGCCGTCCGCCGGGAAAAGCGGGGCTTTGCCGTGGAAACGGACGGGGCCTGTCTGCGCGCGGACAAGCTGATCCTGGCCTGCGGCGGCGCCGCCGGGGCCAAGCTGGGCGGCGTGCTGGACGGCTATCAGCTTGCCAAAAGCCTGGGGCACAAGCGCACCGGGCTCTATCCCGCCCTGGTGCAGCTCGTCACCGAGCCGGAATACCCCCGCGCCCTCAAGGGCGTGCGGGCGGAGGCGGAGCTGACCTTGCTGCGCAGGACGCTTGTGCTCGCCCGGAGCAAGGGAGAGCTGCAGTTTACGGACAAGGGCGTCTCCGGCCCGGTTTCCTTTGACGTCTCCCGGGCAGCCGCCACCGGCGGCGAAGGGCTGACGCTGCGGATCAATTTCCTGCCCTGCGGCGTCCGGGAAGCGGAGGCCCTGCTGGCCGAGCGGCAGGCCGCCTTCCCGGAGCTTCCGGCGTCGGAGGTCTTTACCGGGATGCTCCACAACCGTCTGGGGCGGATGCTGGTGAAATACAGCGGCGTGGACGCGGCCAGGCCCCTGCGGGAGCTGGATCGGCAGGCGCTTGCCCGTCTGGCGGAGGCCGCCTCCGCCTTCACCCTGCCCGTGAAGGGCACCGAGGGCTTCGACAACGCCCAGGTCACCGCGGGCGGCCTGCGCACCGCGGACTTTGACCCTCACACCCTGGAGAGCCGCCTGGTTCCCGGGCTCTTTGCCTGCGGAGAGCTGCTGGACGTGGACGGGGACTGCGGCGGCTACAATCTTCAGTGGGCCTGGGCCAGCGGGCGTCTCGCCGGGAGGTTGGGCGCATGATCCGGGTAAACAATCTGCGCCTGGGCCCGGAGGAGCCGCTGGCGCTGCTGCGGGAGCGGGCCGCCAAAAAGCTGCGGGTGGATCCGGCGCGGATCGAGAGCGTGAAACTCCTCCGCCGTGCGCTGGACGCCCGGGAGAAAAACGATCTTCACTATGTGTGCCATGTTGCCGTGGCGCTGCGGGGGTCGGAGCGCCTGCTGCTCCAGCGTGCGGCGGGCCGGGACGTATGCGCCTTTCAGGAAACGCCCTACGAGATCCCCCGGGCCGCTCTGTCTGAGCGGCCGGTGGTGGTGGGCTTCGGCCCGGCGGGCATGTTCGCGGCTCTGGTGCTGGCCAGGGCCGGCGCCCGGCCCCTGGTGATCGAGCGGGGACGGGAGGCCGAAAAACGCAAGGCCGCAGTGGACGCCTTCCGGGCCGGGGGAGCCCTGGATCCGGAATGCAACGTCCAGTTCGGCGAGGGGGGCGCCGGCACCTTCTCCGACGGGAAGCTGAATACCGGCACACACGACCGGCGCATCTCCTGGGTGCTGGAGCAGTTCGCCGCTCACGGCGCGCCGGAGAGCGTGCGTTATGACGCCAAGCCCCACATCGGCACGGACGTGCTCATCCGCGTGGTGCAGAGCATCCGGCGGGAGATCCTGGCTCTGGGCGGGGAGATCCGCTTTGAGACCAGGCTCACCGAGCTGCTGCTGCAGGACGGGGCCCTCCGGGGCGTCCGGGTGCGCGGCGGCGAGGGGGAGGAGGAGCTGCCCTGCAGCCGTCTGATCCTGGCCATCGGCCACTCGGCCCGGGACAGCTTCGAAATGCTCCACCGCCTGGGGGTGCCCATGGAGCCCAAGGCCTTTTCCATGGGCGTGCGCATCGAGCACCGGCAGGCGGACGTGGATCTGGCCCAGTACGGGCGCGCCCGGGGAAGTCTCCCCGCGGCGGACTATTCCCTGAACGTACACCTGCCCGACGGCGGCAGCGCCTATACCTTCTGCATGTGCCCGGGGGGCGAGGTCATCGCCGCCGCCTCCGAGACCGGCGGCGTGGTGACCAACGGCATGAGTTATTCCGCCCGGGACGGCGAAAACGCCAACGCCGCCCTGCTGGTGACCCTGCACCCGGAGGACTTTCCGGAGCGGGATCTGCTCTCCGGCATGCGCTGGCAGCGGCAGCTCGAGCAGGCCGCCTTCGCCGCCGCTGGCGGGAACTACGCCGCGCCGGCCCAGCGGGTGGGGGACTTTCTGGCGAAGCGTCCGAGCCAGGGGCCGGGCCGGGTGCTGCCCAGCTACCGCCCCGGCGTCACCTGGTGCGAGCTGCACGAGGTGCTGCCGCCGCGGATCACCGGCGTGCTGGAGCAGGCCATCCCCGCTCTGGGCCGGAAGCTCCCGGGCTTCGACGACCCGGACGCGGTGCTCACCGCGCCGGAGACCCGCTCCTCCTCCCCGGTGCGCATCCTCCGGGGGGCGGACTGCCGCTCCGGCATCCGGGGCCTCTACCCCTGCGGCGAGGGCGCGGGCTACGCCGGCGGCATCACCTCCGCCGCCGTGGACGGCATGCGCTGCGCCGAAGCCGTCCTTCGCGACGGCGCGGAATCCAACGAAGAGAGATAACTGGCATGCGAAATTACAAACCGAAACCGCTTTGGAAGGTCATCCTTTCCGACATTCTGGCCGGCGCCCTGATCCTGGGGATCGTGGTGTTTTTCCGGCTGGGCCTGCCCATGCTGCAGGCCCGCGCCGCCTCGCAGGCGCAACAGCAGGAGAGCCCCGCAAAAAGCGACGTGCGGGAGCCCGGTCAGACGTCTGCGCCCTCCCCCGGCGCCGACGACGCCCACGCCGGCTCGACGGCGGAGACAGACGGCGCGCCGGAGGACACGCCGGATCCGCGCACGCCCTGGCAGATCCGCTTTGCCGAGCACTTCAGTGAGGAAACCGTGATCACGGATCACTCCTACCGCAGTCCTCAGGTCTCCATCACCGTGGAAACCCACACCTTCGGCGAGGGGGCCAACCAGTCGGTCTATCACGTGGCGGATATCTATGTGGCAAGCCCGGACAACTTCCGCACTTACACCGCCAACAACGTGCTCGCCCCCTCCACCTCCCAGGACGCCATGGAGATGGACGCGGCTTCCCACGCGATCCTGGCCATCAGCGGCGACTTCTATGCCTACCAGCCCCAGGGCTTCCTGGTGCGGAACGGCCAGGTCTACATGGACGACCAGACCTACTGCGACCTGTGCGTGCTGTATAACGACGGCGTGATGGCCTGCTACAGCCGCTTTGATTACAAGGTCGAGGACATCCTGTCCCGCGGCGTGGCCCAGGCCTGGAACTTCGGCCCCTCTCTGCTGGACGAGAACGGGCATGTGAAAGCCTCCTATGAAATGCCCATCCCCGTCTCCTATCCCAACCCCCGCAGCGCCGTGGGCTACTACGAGCCGGGACACTACTGCTTCGTGGTGGTGGACGGGCGGCAGGACGGCTATTCCAAGGGCATGACCATGCCGGAGCTGGCGCAGATCTTCGAGGAGCTGGGCTGCGCCTGCGCCTATAACCTGGACGGCGGCGGCTCGGCCGTGATGACCTTCCTGCACGAGCGCTACAGTGTGCAAAGCAATGGCGGCGACCGGAGCCTGTGCGACATTCTGCTCATCACCGAGGACGGATGGGAGGACAAGCGATGAAATTCTGGAGAGCCTTTCTGCCGAATCTCTGCGTCTCCCTGTGGCTGGCCCTGCTGACGCTGGTGATCCTGGATCAGTTCAACCCCCTGATGGGCTTTCTGCGGGGGAACGCCTTTCTGGCGCTGGTGGGGCTGTGCGCCTTCAGCTCCCTGGCCTGCGCCATCACGCTTTACGGCGACGCCCGCCGGGCCGCCCGCCGCAAAAAACAGCGTCCTCTTGACGAAAAGAACGCCCAGTGATACAATTTCTTTACCGCGACAACGGAATACTGATCTGAAGAAGGAGAATCGCAATGGATTTCAGAAGCCTTACCGTAAAAGAATGCTTTGCCAATCCCAAGTGCGTGGAGATCATCAGGGAGCACGCCCCCAATCTGATGAAGTACCCCGTCAAGCTGTTCAACAAGAAATCCTGCGGCGAGATCTTTGATCTGGTCGTCAGCAAGAAGATCGTCCCCCAGGACAAGGCCAAGGCCATCGAGACGGAGATCAACAAGATCCTGTAAGCGAGTCGAGTCGAGTACAGCAAGCAGAGACTCCCCGGCGTGAATACGCCGGGGAGTCTCTGCTTTTATTCCTTTCGCTCGTAGATGCAGAAGCGGTAGCGGACGCCGTCCTCCTCCTGCCAGGGGCCCTGCTCGGTGCAGCTCCAGTCCGGCAAGGCGTCCAGGTCGGGAAAGAAGCGATCCGAGCGGGGAATCAAGTCGATTTTTGTGATAAAAATCTTATTTAAGTAGGGGAAAAATTGCTCATACACGCTGGCGCCGCCGATGACCAGGCAGCGGGCGTCCCCCGCGGCGGCCAGGGCCTCGGCGGTGCTGTGCACGACCTCCGCACCCTCGATTTCCAGCTCCTGCCGGGTGACGACGATGTTGCGCCGCCCCTTGAGGGGCCTGCCGCCGGGAAAATCCTCCATCGTGCGCCGCCCCACGATCACCGCGTCGCCGCCGGTGACCGCCCGGAAATGCCGCCGGTCGGCCTTCAGAACCACGGGCTGGGTGCCCTTTGCGCCGATGCCCCAGTCGGCATAGACGGCCACGATCGCTTCCAGCGCCATATCACACCGCCACCGGGATCTTCCCGGTAAACTCGTTGAACTCGTAGCCTTCGACCTTGAAGCTGTCCCGGGTAAAGGCGTAGAAATCCTTTACATCGGGGTCGATGAGAAACTTCGGGGCCGGCTTGGGCTCCTTTTGGATCAGCTCCTCGATGACGGGCACGTGCCGGTCGTAGATGTGGGCGTCGGCGATGACGTGGATGAACTCCCCCGGCTCAAAGCCGGAGACCTGGGCCATCATCATGGTCAGCACCGCGTACTGCACCACGTTCCAGTTGTTGGCGGCCAGCATGTCCTGGCTGCGCTGGTTCAAAATGGCGTTGAGCTTGTTGCCGGAGACGTTGAAGGTCATGGAATAGGCGCAGGGGTAGAGCGCCATCTCCGACAGGTCGGCGAAGGTGTAGATGTTGGTCATGATCCGGCGGGAGGCTGGGTTGTGCTTCAAGTCCCAGAGCACCTTGTCCACCTGATCCATGTCCCCCTCGGGATAGTGGTGCTTCACGCCGAGCTGGTAGCCGTAGGCCTTGCCGATGGAACCGTTCTCGTCCGCCCAGGCGTCCCAGACCCGGGTGCGCAGATCGCGGACATTGTTGCTCTTTTGCTGCCAGATCCACAGCAGCTCGTCGATGGCGGACTTCCAGTAAGTCCGCCGGAGGGTCAGGATGGGGAACTCCTCGGCCAGATCATAGCGGTTCACGATGCCGAATTTCTTGACCGTGTGGGCGGGCGCGCCGTCCTCCCAGCGGGGGCGCACCTCCCGATCCGTGTCCCAGACCCCGTTTTCCAGAATATCCTTACAATTTTGAATGAAGATCTCGTCCGCTCTGCTCATCTGTTATGCCTCTCTTTCCCCGTGCTGCCCGTAAGGGCGGCTGTCAGCCGCCCGAAAAATGACGATGAGAATAACGGGCGACCGCGAGGCTCGCCCCTACAGCCTTGTATTTTACCACAGTCACCGCCCTTTGTCCAACAGAATAGTATGAGCCGGAGGTGGAGAAATGTGAGATTTGCTGTGGTGGGCGGAGACCGGCGCTCCGCCCTGCTGGCGGAGCTGCTGCTGCAGGACGGGCACAAGCTGCGCAGCTTCGCCCTGGAAAAAGCCGGGCTGCCCCGGGAGATCCCCCGGGAGAGCTGCCTGCAGAGCTGCGTCTACGGGGCGGACTGCGTGCTGCTGCCCCTGCCGGCGGAGCAGGGCGGCTTTCTCAACGCCCCGCTCTCGTCGGAGAGCCTTGCCATGCCCGCGCTGATCGAGGCGCTTTGGCCGGGTCAGCTCTTGATCGGCGGACGCTTCAGCGACCGAAGCGTATCCGCGGCCCTGCAGGGAGCGCTGCGGGTGACCGATCTGCTCCACCGGCCGGAGCTTGCCGTGGGCAACGCCGCCCTGACCGCCGAGGGCGCCATCGGCCGCATCATCGGGCAAAGCGAGGGCTCCATCTGGGGCAGCCGCGTCCTGGTGCTGGGCTGGGGCCGGATCGGGCGGATCCTGGCCCTGCGGCTGCGGGCCTTGGGCGCGGAGGTGACCGTGGCGGCGCGGGGAACACGGGATCGGGCCATGGCGGAGGCCCTGGGCTGCCGCGCGCTGGACTACGGCGGGCTGGAGGCCGCGCTGGGGGACTTCGATACCATCGTCAACACCGTGCCCGCCCGGGTGCTGACGGAGGGGATGCTCTGTCTGATCCGGCCGGAGGCTCTTCTGCTGGAGCTGGCCTCGCCCCCGGGGGGCTTTGATCGGACGCTGGCGGTCAACATCGGGCTGCGCGCGCTGGCCGCCCCGGGCCTGCCGGGGGAGACGGCGCCCCTTGCGGCCGCCCGGCTGCTGCAAAAGGCGGTATACGCCGTCATTGAGGAAACGGAGGACTGAGCATGGAGAAAAAACGTCTGGGGCTGGCGCTCTGCGGCTCCTACTGCACCTATGATAAGCTTTTCGCGGCCGTTCCCGCGCTGGCCGCGCGCTACGATCTGGTTCCCATCATGAGCGACACCGCCGCCGAGACGGACACCCGCTTCGGCACGGCGGCCCAACATATCCGGCGTCTCATGGAGCTCACGGGCAAGCACGTGATCACCACCTTGGCCGAGGCGGAGCCCCTGGGGCCGAAGGCGCCGCTGGACGCCCTGCTGATCGCCCCCTGCACGGGCAACACCCTGGCGAAGCTTTCCAACGGCATCACCGACAGCAGCGTCACCATGGCGGCCAAGGCCCACCTGCGCAACGGCCGCCCCCTGGTGATCGCCTTTTCCACCAACGACGGGCTCTCCGGCTCGGCGGAGAACATCGGGCGGCTGCTGAACCGGCGGAACATCTACTTCGTCCCCTTCGGCCAGGACGATCCGGAGAAGAAGCCACGCTCCCTGCAAGCGGACTTTTCCCTTCTGGCGGAGACGGTGGAGGCCGCCCTCTACGGCGCCCAGCTCCAGCCGATCCTGCGGGCCTGATTCCCGAACAGACGCAGCGCAGGGGAGGGGCACAGCGACGCGCGGCGATCCCCGCGCCGCACCCCCCCTCCCCGCATTTTTTACCTTTTATCTTGCAAATCAGTCAATCCTGTGCTATCCTGTGGGGCGTGAAAAACGTACAGAAAGAAGGCTCGCTATGGCTGGCTATATCATCGCCACCTCTTCCACCTCCGACCTGCCCCGCACCTGGCTGGACGCCCACAAGATCCCCTTCATCCCCTATACCTACACCGTGGGGGACAAGCTGTTTGAGGACGACTGCCGGGAGGAGAGCCGGGACGCGGTCTACGTCGGCATGCGCAAGGGCGACCGGCTGAAGACCTCCATGATCAACGAGTTCGTGTACTACGACTTCTTCAAGAGCCTGCTGGACACCGGCAAGGACGTGATCTTCCTGGATATGTCCCAGAAAATGTCCGTCTCCTATGTGAACGCCAACAAGGCGGCCGAGGAGATCCGGGCGGAGTACCCGGAGCGGCGGCTCTATGTGATGGACACTCTGTGCATCTCCGGCGGCCTGGGCCTGCTGGTGGAGCACATGGTGGAGCGCATGGAGGCCGGCGCAAGCTTCGATGAGGTACTCGCCTGGGGCGAGGCGCACAAGCTGAAGATCGCCCACCGCTTCACCGTGGACGATCTGAACTACCTGAAGGCCGGCGGGCGGGTCTCCAACGCCGCGGCTCTGGTGGGCTCCATGCTGAACATCAAGCCCGTACTCTACGTGCCCGACCGGGGCACCCTGGACGTGGCCAAGAAGGTGCGGGGCCGCAAGGCCGCTCTGAAGGCCATCCTGGACGGCGTGCTCCACGATCTGAGCCAGGTGGAGGATCCCACGGGCTACCGGGTCCACATCCTGCAGGCGGACTGCCGGGCCGACGCCGAGACCGTGCGGGACGGCATCAAGGCCGCCTTCCCCCAGATCGGCGAGATCACCATCACGGGCCTGGGCGTGGTCATCGGCGCCCACTGCGGCCCCGGTCTGCTGACGGTCTTCTATCTCTGCAACGGCCGCAATCCGGAATAAACTGAACAGCTTTCAAAACCCGTGGGGGCTCTGCTCCGACGGGTTTTTCCTTTTTTCCGCCGCTTTTTCCTCCCTTCGCGAATTGACGCGGATAGGCTCTTGTGTTATATTGATAGTATCATTCTTGCCGAAAGGGGTTTAATGCACCATGGCACACATTGATCTGAGTAAATACGGCATTACCGGCGCGACCGAAATCATTTACAATCCCAGCTACGAGCAGCTTTTTGAGGACGAGATGGCCCCGGGCCTGGAGGGCTTTGACAAGGGCGTCCTGACGGAGCTTGGCGCCGTCAACGTCATGACCGGCATCTACACCGGTCGCTCTCCCAAGGACAAATACATCGTGATGGACGACGCCTCCCGCGACACCGTGTGGTGGACCAGCGAGGGCTACAAGAACGACAACCACCCCATGAGCCAGGAGACTTGGGAAGTGGTCAAGAAGCTGGCCCAGGATCAGCTCTGCAACAAGAAGCTCTACGTGGTGGACGCCTTCTGCGGCGCCAACAAAGACACCCGCATGGCCATCCGCTTCATCATGGAGGTGGCCTGGCAGGCCCACTTCGTGCGCAACATGTTCATCAAGCCCACCGCCGAGGAGCTGGAGGGCTTCGAGCCCGACTTCGTGGTCTACACCGCCTCCAAGGCCAAGTGCGAGAACTACAAGGAGCTGGGCCTGAACAGCGAGACCGTAGTGGCCTTCAACGTCTCCAGCCGGGAGCAGGTCATCATCAACACCTGGTACGGCGGCGAGATGAAGAAGGGCATGTTCTCCATGATGAACTACTACCTGCCCCTCAAGGGTATTGCCGCCATGCACTGCTCCGCCAACACCGACATGAAGGGCGAGAACACTGCCATCTTCTTCGGCCTGTCCGGCACCGGCAAGACCACCCTGTCCACCGACCCCAAGCGCCTGCTGGTCGGCGACGACGAGCACGGCTGGGACGACAACGGCGTCTTCAACTTCGAGGGCGGCTGCTACGCCAAGGTCATAAACCTCGACAAGGACTCCGAGCCCGACATCTACAACGCCATCAAGCGGGACGCCCTGCTGGAGAACGTGACCGTGGACGAGGCCGGCAAGATCGACTTTGCCGACAAGTCCGTCACCGAGAACACCCGCGTCTCCTACCCCATCGAGCACATCGAGAAGATCGTGAAGAACGTGCGCCCCGTGTCCTCCGGCCCGGACGCCAAGAATGTAATCTTCCTCTCCGCCGACGCCTTCGGCGTGCTGCCCCCCGTGTCCGTCCTGACCCCGGAGCAGACCAAGTACTACTTCCTCTCCGGCTTCACCGCGAAGCTCGCCGGCACCGAGCGCGGCATCACTGAGCCCACCCCCACCTTCTCCGCCTGCTTCGGCCAGGCCTTCCTGGAGCTGCACCCCACCAAGTACGCGGAAGAGCTGGTGAAGAAGATGGAAAAGAGCGGCGCCAAGGCCTATCTGGTCAACACCGGCTGGAACGGCACCGGCAAGCGCATCTCCATCAAGGACACCCGCGGCATCATCGACGCCATCCTGGACGGCGCCATTCTGGAAGCCCCCACCAAGACCATCCCCTTCTTCAACTTTGAAGTGCCCACCGCCCTGCCCGGCGTGGATCCCGCCATCCTGGATCCCCGGGACACCTACGCCGATCCCGCGGTCTGGGAGGAGAAGGCCAAGGATCTGGCCGGCCGCTTCATCAAGAACTTCGTCAAGTACGAGTCCAACGAGGCGGGCAAGGCCCTGGTCGCCGCCGGCCCCCAGCTCTGATTTCTCTCTATCAAACAGGAAAACCGCCTGTCTTTCGACAGGCGGTTTTCTTATTTTTCAGCGTTTCGCTCAGCCCAGCATTTTGTAGAGCAGACGGTAAAGCTCCCGTGCCTCCTCCGGCTCCAGCCGAAGGCAGGCGGACATTCGAGCCGGCACATCCTCCGCCCGTTCCCGCAGCGCCCGGCCCTTTTCGGTCAGGCTCACAACCAGACTGCGTTCGTCGTCCGCGCTGCGGCGGCGCGTCAGGAAGCCCTTGGCCTCCATTTTCTTCAAGAGGGGGGTCAGCGTACCGGAATCCAGGAACAGCTCCGTTCCCAATTCTTTCACCGTGGCAGAATTCCGTTCCCAGAGTACCAGCATGGCGATGTACTGGGTATAAGTCAAATCCAGCTCATCCAAAACGGGCTTATATAGCTTGATCGTTTCCCGTGCGCAGGCGTAAAGGGGAAAACAAAGCTGATTCTTCAGGAGCAGCCTTTCGTTCTTCTCTTCCATACTTCCTCCGGGGCGCGCGTTACTGAAGGGCCGTCAACCCTTTCACGATTTCACCGTATGCATCCCGCGCCCATTGGACATACTCGCTCCGATGGTCCCAATACAGGGAGATCTTGTACTCCTGATCCAGCTTGGAATATACCTCCGCCAGACTTCCGCCCGTCATAAAGCCGACGCCGATGCAAATAGCGCCCAGCAGGATCAGCACCAGCACGATGGCGCTGACGATTTTCCAACCCTTACTCATACCGGCACCTCCTCATAGCACCACTTGCGCCCAAGGTCGATGGCGCCGCGGATCAGGCCGCCCATGGCGCCGCCGATAAACCAGACGAACAGCCACAGCAGCAGCAGACCCAGGGCCAGCACGATCACCGACATACCCAGGATCAGCAGCAGATCCGCCAACTTCGGGAAGCCGCTGAAAGCGACCACCAGGGCCGCGGAGCCCGCAGCAATGACGCCCACCGCCAGGGCCAGCGCCAGAATGGTGGGAATCAACAGCAGCACCAGTCCCAACAGGGTCAGCGGCACAGCCAGAAGCACATACAGGATCAGCAGAAAAACCTTGGCCTTCCGCCGGGTTTCCGGGATATAATCCAGGTCATAGGCCTCCTCGGGCACCTGGACGGGAACCTCCTCCGGTTCCGGCAGTGGGGCGGGAACCTCCTCCGGCACAGGCGCGGGCAAGGGCTCCTCCTCCGGAACGGGGACATACTCCTCCTCCGGCGCGAGCGTCCTCTCCTCCGTCGCTTCGGCGGGGACCGGCGCCTCTTCCGGCAGCGGTTCCTCCTCCGGCGCGGGGACAAACGCTTCCTCCGGCTGCTCCACAGGAAGCTCCTCAACTGGCTCCTCGATGGGCACTGCCTCCGCCTCGATCTGGAAGGGCACATACTCGGAGTCGTCGATGGGATGTGCGTCGTCCGGGAACAGGGAGAATTGATTGGTCTGGCCCGGCTGCTCCTCCTCATAAGCGGGGACCATCGGCAGATCCTCGTGTCTGGGCGCGACCTGCTGATACAGATTGTCGATGGCCAGTATGAACGCCGGCGTTTCGTCCTCGTTATCACTGCTCTGGGTCTCGAGCTGTTCCTTGCGCTCTCTGGCGTTGTAGGTTCTGGCGATCACCACTGCCTGACGGGTGGGAGAGACCAGCAGATCCATCAGCTTCTGCTCATCCTCCGCGTCGTCAAAGAGCTTGCTGTACATATTGAGCGCCGTCTGACGGTCCTCTTCGCACATGAAAGTCAGCAGCTTCCCGAGCTCGGGCAGAAATCTTTGCTTGTTAATATCAGTCACCTCCGATTGTCCTTTGCACAATCAAAATGTATTATACCCGTTTTCCCGCACAAGGTCAAGAAAAATCGTGTTTTTGCCGGAAGTTCCACCCTTGACAAGGGACAAAGCGGGGAATACAATGGTGTTCCTGGTTTTTTCAGGGAAATACGGCGGGGCAAGGGCCCTGACGGAAAGAGAGGATCGTTTTATGGCAAAAGAAAAAAAAGTCGAGCAGATCACCGATATGGAGGTCGACTTCGCCCAGTGGTTCACCGACGTGTGCAAGAAGGCGGAGCTGATTGACTATTCTTCCATCAAGGGCCTGTTCGTTTACCGCCCCTATGGCTATGCCATCTGGGAGAATATGCAGCACATCCTGGACGCGGCGTTCAAGAAGTGCGGGGTGCAGAACGTGTACATGCCCATGCTGATCCCCGAGAGCCTGCTGCAGAAGGAAAAGGATCATGTGGAGGGCTTTGCGCCGGAGTGCGCCTGGGTCACCACCGGCGGCAGCGAGGAGTTGGAGGAGCGCTACTGCATCCGCCCCACCTCCGAGACCCTGTTTTGCGAGCATTTCAAGAACGTGATCCAGTCTCACCGGGATCTGCCCATGCTCTATAACCAGTGGTGCAGCGTGCTGCGCTGGGAAAAGAGCAGCCGCCCCTTCCTGCGCCACCGGGAGTTCCTGTGGCAGGAGGGCCACACCATGCACGCCAGCGCCGAGGAGGCCGAGGCCTTTACCCAGAAGATCCTGAACCTCTACGCGGACTTCTGTGAGGACGTGCTGGCCATGCCCGTGACCCGCGGCCGCAAAACCGAAAAAGAGAAGTTCAACGGCGCCGAGGCCACCTACGCCATTGAGTGCATGATGCACGACCGCAAGGCCCTCCAGGCCGGTACCAGCCACTATTTCGGGGACGGCTTCGCCCGCGCCTTTGAGATCACCTTCGCCAACCGGGACAACAAGCTGGTCAATCCCTTCCAGACCTCCTGGGGCGTGTCCACCCGGCTCATCGGCGGCATCATCATGACCCACGGCGACAACAACGGTCTGGTGCTGCCCCCCAAGGTGGCCCCCATCCAGATCGTAGTGGTGCCTGTGGCCCAGCACAAGCCCGGCGTGCTGGAGGGCGCGCAGGCCCTGTTGGATCGGCTCGCCTCCGCGGGCTACCGGGTGAAAATCGACGCCTCCGACAACTCCATGGGCTGGAAATGCGCCCAGTACGAGATGAAGGGCGTGCCTCTGCGCCTGGAGATGGGCCCCCGGGATCTGGAGAACGGTCAGTGCGTGCTGGTGCGGCGCGACAACGGCGAAAAGGCCTTCGTCAAGCTGGAGGAGCTGGAGCAGAAGGCCGGAGAGCTGCTGCAGGCCGTCCACGACGGGCTCTTCGAGAGGGCAAAGAAAAACCTGGAGGAGCATACCTACGCGGCCTATTCTCTGGAAGAGGCCAAGGCCATCCAGGAGGAGAAGGGCGGCTTCATCAAGACCATGTGGTGCGGCGATCTTGCCTGCGAGCTGGCCATGAAGGAGAAGGCCGGCATGTCCTCCCGCTGCATCCCCTTCAAGCAGGAGCATCTCGGCGACACCTGCGCCTGCTGCGGCAAGCCCGCCAAGACCATGATCTACTGGGGCGTGGCCTACTAAGCCCGGAAAAACCGCATAAAACCAACAGCGGTCTCACGTGAGACCGCTGTCTTTTTATACGATTCACCGATAAAAAGCTTTAGATTTTTACCGAGTCAGAATCGTGTCAGGCGAGGAGGCGGCCGCAGGGCATAATCGATAGATATGGCCAAGGCCGCCAACGAAGCATGGCGCGATTCCGGCCGGTAAAATGAAGGGTTTTATCGGTGGATAGTATTATTCCGCCTGCCGCCAGAGGTGCAGGACGCCCCGATCGTTGAGCTGCTGCGCCATGGCCAGCAGTACCGGGAAGAGGATCATCCCGCCTACGCCGCAAATCCGCCAGCCAACATACACCGCCATCAAGGAAGCCAGAGGCGCCAGCCCGATCTGGTCCCCCAGGAACTTGGCCTGGGCCGCGTTCTGCACCAGGGTGATCACCAGCCAGGCTGCCAGCAGTCCGAGTCCCCGGCCCACATGGCCCAGCAGCAGGCAAACCAGCGCCCAGGGGATCAGCACCGCGCCGGTGCCGAAGACCGGAAGGGCGTCGATCAGCGCCGTGACCGCCGCCAGCCCTACAGCATTCTTTACATGCAGCAGCAGGAAGGCCAGCAGCAGCTCAAAAAAGGTCAGGCCCATCAGCATGAGCTGGGCCCGCAGCCAACCGCCGAAGCTCTCCTTCAGGCTGCCCTCCATGCCGCTCAGCCGCTTTTTCAGCCCCTGCGGGATCTGTGCCGCCAGAAAGGCCAGGATCCGCGGATATCCCGCCGAGCAGAAGTAGCTGCCGATTCCCGCCGTGGCGAGAAAGAGCAGGACATCGGGGCTGCTCTGAGCCAGACGCCGCAGCAATTCCAGCAGCGTCTGCGAGACCTGCCCCGGCAGGGTATAGAGACCCTTGCCCGCCGCTTCCAGCGCCAGGCGGAGCGTTTCCGCCAACTCCGGAGGCGCCTGGTCGATCGCGGACAGCGCGCGCTCCTCCAGGCGGCTCAGTCCGCCCGCGATGCCGGCGGCCAGCGCCGGCACCTCCCCCGCCAGGTTCGCGGCGGCCTCCGCCAGCTTTTCCAGAAGGGCGCTGAGCCCCCACAGCAACAGGCCAAGAGCGCTCAGATTCGCCAATCCCGCCGCCGCGCCGCGCCGCCAGCCGCGCCGCACCAAAAGCCGCACCAGCGGCTCCAGCAGCGCCGCGATGCCAAAGGACAGCAGAAACGGCGCCAGCCAGGGCAGCAAAAACCGCAGCGCCAGCCAGAGACCTCCGACCCCCACCGCCGCATACAGCAGTCCCCGCAGCCAGCTCCCCGCCTGCTGCCGCATCCGAATCGCCCCTCTTCTCTCCGGGTAAGTCCCGTTTTCTCTTGGTTTTCCCATATCGGTCGCTTTTATTCGGCCAGAGCGGGCCAGTGCGCGCACCCTTTCCCCATGTCGCGTATAGTATGGAACGGCCGCGTGATCGGCCATTGGAGGGAAACCCATGTTGATCGTACAGAAATTCGGCGGCAGTTCTCTGGCAAGTCCGGAGCGCCTGCGCAGAGCGGCCGGAATCTGCGCCGAAGCGCGGCGGCGGGGCAACTCGCTCGTGGTTGTGGTTTCCGCCGCCGGGGACAGCACCGACGAACTGCTGGCACTGGCTCACCGGCTGATGCCGCATCCCCCTCCCAGGGAGTTGGACGCCCTGATGGCCACCGGGGAACAGCGCTCCGCCGCGCTGATGGCCATTACGCTGGAGAGCCTGGGCGTTCCCGCCCGCTCTTTCTCCGGCTGGCAAGCGGGAATCCATACGGATAATCGCTTCGGGGAGGCCGCCATCCTGCGCGTCGATCCCCGCAGGCTGCAGGACGCCCTGAACCGGGGTCAGGTCGCGGTGGCGGCTGGTTTTCAGGGTCTCAGTCCGGAGGGAGAAATCAGCACCCTTGGCCGGGGCGGCTCGGACACCACGGCGGTGGCCCTGGCGGCCGCTCTTGAGGCAGGACGCTGTGAAATCTACACCGACGTGGACGGAATCTACACCGCCGATCCCCGCCTGATCCCCGACGCGCGTCTCATGCGTCGGGTGGATTATCGGGATATGCTGCGTCTGGCGGAGGCCGGCTCCCAGGTTTTGCATCCGGGCTCCGTGCGTCTTGCCATGGAGGCGGGCATGCCGCTGTGGCTGCTGTCCTCCTTCCGCGCCGGGGAGGGCTCCCTGGTCTGCGCGCTGTCCGAGGCGGAGCGTCCCGCTCTCGCGGGCGTCACCCGCGACGCCGTCCGCAGCAGCATAACGCTGGTAGGTCGGGCAGCGGACACTGCGCTGCTGGAACAACAGCGGCAAAGTATGGAACGCAGCGGCATCCCGGTGCGCGGTGCGGAGGCGGGAGAAGGCTGCGTCAGCTTAACGGTCGCCCCGGCGCAGCTTTTGCCCGCTCTGGAGCTCTGCCACCGGGCGGTGCTGGAGAAATGAAGAATTGAAGCGCGGCTTCGCCGCATGAAGGAATGAAGGAATTGCGGTGTCGCGCTTTGCGCGACGGATTTGAATCCGTGCCGCGCAGCGGCACACCGCAATTGGCCCGAGGGGCCCCTTCATTCCTTCATTTCTTCATTCCTTCATTTCTTCATGCGGAAAGCTCCATTGCAATCCGCGCCGCTTCGTGATACAATCGGCCCAGAAACAGAAAGGAACAAGCCCGATGAACGAGAACTTTTTTGCCTACATCTCCCGGATGCGCTACATCGGCCGCTGGAGTCTGATGCGCAATTCCCTGCCGGAGAACATTCAGGAGCACAGCCACATGGTGGCCGTGCTGGCCCACGCCCTGGGCGTCATCCGCCGGGACGTGTTCGGCATTCCCTGCGACCCCAACGAGGCCGCCGCCGTGGCGCTTTACCACGACTGCAGCGAGATCCTCACCGGGGATCTGCCCACCCCCATCAAGTACCACAGCGAGGACATCCGGGACGCCTACAAGCAGGTGGAGGCCCTGGCCTGCCGGAAACTCCTGGATACCCTGCCGGAGGCGCTGCGCCCGGCTTATGCGGAGCTGCTCACCGGCCAGACGCAGGCGCGGCTGCACGACCTGGTCAAGGCGGCGGACAAGCTCTCCGCCTACATCAAGTGCATCGAGGAGCGCAAGGCCGGCAACAACGAGTTTCTCTCCGCCGAAAAGCAGACCCGGCGCATCCTGGAGGAGAGCGGCATGCCCGAGGTGGCGTACTTCATGGAGCATTTCATCCCGGCCTTCGAGAAGAACCTGGACGAGCTGGGGACCATTGAGTAGATTTTAGGTTATAGGTTTTAGGAGACGGGAGAACGAATGGAGAACAGCAAGCTGAACCGGATCAACGAGCTGGCGGCGCTGGCCAAGCTCCGGGCGCTGACGGAAGAGGAGCTCCGCGAGCGGGACGCCCTGCGGAAGGAATACATCGCTGAATGGCGTCAGGGCGCCATTCAGGTGCTGGAAAACACCTGGGTCGTGGGACCGGACGGCAAAAAGCGCAAGCTGCAGAAGCGGGGCGAACAGAAATGAGAAAAATGATCGTCCTGGTGGGCAACTACGGCTCCGGCAAGACCGAGATCGCCATCAATCTGGCGGTGAAGGCCGCGGGAGAGGGGCTGCGCACCCTGGTCATCGACCTGGACAAGGTCAACGACTACTTTCGGATGTCGGACAAGGTCTCGCTGCTGGCGGAAAAGCAGATCAACCTGGTCTCTCCCACCTTCGCCGGCCAGGGCGTGACGCCCAGCAGCATGTCCGCCGCCGTGGCCTCCGCCTTCACCGACGGCTGGGATCTGGTGATCTTCGACGTGGGCGGGGACGCCGCCGGCGCCCTGTCCCTGGGGCGCTACCACCCGGATTTTGAGGCCTGGGAGGGGGATTTGGCGGTCTACGACATCGTGAACGTGTTCCGCCCCATGTCCGAGACGCCGGAGAAGATCCTGAAGCTGAAGGAGCAGCTGGAGGGCTTTGCCCGGCTCCCGGTGACGGCCCTGGTGAACAACTCCAACCTCCTGAACTACGCCAGCGCCGGGGATCTGCGCCGGGGCTACGGCGTGATCCGGGAAACATCGGAGCGCTCCGGCCTGCCCGTAGCCCTCACCACAGGGCGGCGGGAGTTTCTGGAGGAGTTCCTGGCCGACGGACCGGATCCCCGCTTTGTGGGCCAGGCCCTGGCCCTGGAGACCTATATGCACCGCAGCTGGGAAGCCTTCACGAAGGAGGGCTTTTGAGCGCAGGCCTGCACACGAACTGACGCATAAGCGCAGACGGGAGCTCTCCCAAAAGGGGGGGGACTCCCGTCTGCGCTTATGCGGAGCGTTCAGCTCTCCATTTGTTTTCCGAGAAACATTGCCACTGCCTGGGCAAGCCGGTATTCCACCTCGGTAGCAGGCCCGCCTCCCCGCGCTGAGACGAACAGCACGCAGCCCAGCACGTCTCCCTCGGACAGAACCGGGGCCGCCACAGTGAGGCAGTACTGGCTGTCGTCGCCTGCGACCGGGATGCTGCTTCCCCCGTTCTGATGGCGGTAGGTTCCTCTTCCCTCCATAATCTCCCGCAGCTGAGGGCTGACCGGCTTTTCCATCAACTCTTTTTTGGCGCCGCCGCTGATGGCGATGACCATGTCCCGATCGCAGACAGCGGCTATACTGTCGGTGGATTTGCGCAGACTGTCACAGATCTGGGCGGCATAGTCCGACAGTTCCCCGATGGGGGAATACTTCTTGAAAATCAGCTCCCCGTCCTTGTCCGTGAAAATCTCCAGCGGGTCACCGTCACAGATAACATTGGCACGAAAAACCTTGTCCGGACGCTTCTCCGAGGTCTGGACTATTGTGACATTTAAGCTATCTTTCGTGCCATAATTAAAAGTTTCGGCGCTCTTTTCTAACATTTCGGGCTCTTTTGCCTCTTCCGGGAGCATCCCGCAGTGCAAAATGCTGTCGATGTCGTCCTTGAGCTTGATATCGACGTGATCTTCATAGACGTAGATCTTGTCGATGATCAAGTGCAGATCCTTCGGATCGAGCTTGTCCTTCTCCAAAATCTCATCAAAGACCTCAATAGCGGTCTTGGCGGCTCTATTGACGCGGATGATCGTATTTTCGCGATTTTTGGTCAATTCTATCTGTTTTTCCAGGCTGGAAATTCGATTTTCGATATCCGCCTCCATCTCGTCGTAGGTTCGGTTGATGATGGCTTCGTTCTGCGGACGCTTCAAAAGATCGCGCACACGCTGCCGTTTTGCGATCTGAAGCTCCTCCTGGAGCTCTTCGAGAACCGCTTCCATGTTGTCAGCAGCGGTCTCTTTCTCGGCCAGGTCCTCATCCTGCTTTTGAATGTCATTTTGCAGGATTTCGATCATATCTGCCGAGGTTTCCCGCACTTTTCGGAGATATTCCTTCAGCAGCTTATCCAGAACGTCCACCCGGATGTAATGGCTGGTGCAGCCTTTCAAGCCCTGCCGATGATAGGTGCCGCAGCGGTAGGCGTCCCGCAGATCGGGCCGGCTCATGGAGAACATGGGGCTACCACAGTCCCCGCATACGAGAAAACCGGTATAGGTGTTCTCGTATTTTTTTACGCCCCGGTAGTCGCTCTTGGAGCGGGACTGCCGCAGCTCCTGCGCGATCCGGAAGTCTCGATAGCTGATGATTGCCTGGTGGTGGTTCTCGATGACGATCTGTTCATCGGCGTCTTTCTTGACGTCCTTGCCGTTGATCTTCTTCCGGGTGTACTTGCTCTGACGCATGGTGCCGATGTAAAAATCATTGTCCAGGATTCCCTGCACCGTGACGATG
>JAEEGI010002313.1_pt1 | contig 47120 bp, 47 predicted proteins | sample 8958751 | NCBI WGS metagenome assembly JAEEGI01 (sample SAMN16246545, study PRJNA631951) | gut metagenome | biome: gut microbiome; feature: rumen; material: KS-attached | host: Bos | place: Iran: Karaj | collected 2018-10
TTGCCATCCTTCAAAGCTTTCTCATGGGCAGCCAGCAGTTCGCCCAGATAGAAGCACTGAGGTGCTTTTGCAAGATAACATTTGCTGCGGTCGGTGATGTTCTGTATCTTCTTGTCTTTCAGCTCAATTATAGTTTCTGTTGCAGGAGTTACAGTAATAGCAGAACCATACTTTTTGACTGACTTAATGCAGTCAGAAATAAGAGTATCGGTAACAAAAGGCCGCACACCGTCATGCACCAGAACAATGGAATCCTCAGGCGCAAAGTCGGCAAGGGCACATAGCCCATTGTATATAGATTCCTGCCCTGTCTTGCCACCAGCCACTATTAGACGCACCTTGTCCATATCGTACTGTGCCAGTAGCTTTTGCAGATAGCCAATCCAGCCCTTGATACAGACAACCACTATATTGTCTACCTCGGGATGATTCTGAAAGTTCTCCAGAGTGTGGATGATAATCTCCTTGCCATACAGCTTAAGAAACTGCTTCGGCTTTGATCTGCTGTTCATACGGCGTCCTGCGCCACCAGCGAAAATCAATACATTATTCATAGGTTATTCCTCGTCGCTTACCTTGTCATATACTATTACTGTGTTTTTCTCTATATTCATTACAGTCTTTGCAATAAAGTTAAAGCTGTTTGTTTCTATCCTGCAATCATCATTTTCCCAGACAGATAAAATCTGCGCTGCAGGATTATTTAATATTCCAATTGAAAGAAAAGATGATGAAAGATATCCAGCAATGTGGACATCGGGGTCAAGCATCATATAGATTTCGGTAGGTATTTTAGGATTCAATGAAGGAAGGCCCATTTTCTTAAGAGTTTCTTTCCTTTTCTCGTCAGAAAATCCCCAGGGGTGATCTTTGATATAATAATCATAGTCATGACCAAAGTATGTCATTGTCTTATTGATATATTTATAATCATCCTCGGAGAAAGGGAATCTTCCCAACAGAATACAAATTTTCTTCCCTCTCTTATAACTGTTTTCAAAGGGATTACCATCAAGTCCAATCATTTTACACAACTCTGATCTATGGTTGTCCAGTAGTTTTCTGCAATCTTCAAAATTAATGTTATGAACCCGTTCTGTCATCTTATCCAAGATTGCCTGATTTCCTTGCAACATATTCACATCATGAAGAACCAACTCAAAGTTTCTATTATCATTTGTCATCACGTAGCTGTAGGCAGATCGGTTTGCGAACTGTTTCATCAAACTCTTGCTTCTTGCTCTTTTGCTAACACAAGGATTACCACAGTGTGTAAAAGTCTCGCTACCCCATTCCTGGGGACCAGTCTCCCTTACTTTCTGTTTTGACAATGCCCATGTTTTCTGCATTTTTGAATATCGTTTTTCTGCTTTTTTTGTGTCAAAAATTAGATTAAAACAATCATATGAGGCTGTCCCATCACTTAAAAGATGAACAGTGAAGTTTTCTTCGGGAATTCCATTGGCATACATAAATGGAAGAACATAATAAGCCTGATGATCACAGAGATACAGATTGAACTTCGCTTCTGGATTTATTTTATAGAGCATCCCGATATAAGAGACCATGCGCTGAGCACTGTGCTCAAATCCCTTATATTGTGTATTCAGTTCGGTTTTGCTTGCAAGAGAGAAGGGAAAAACATTTTCCGGAAGATTGTTATAATCAAAAAGAAGTCTCTCCAGCAACACAAAAGTTGGGCTATTCTTTTTTGATATCTTCCACATATAAGAAAGGAAAAGCAGGACAGGAAGTGTCGCAGCCAGATATGCAATATTATACTCGGGGGCTTCAACATTAACTGTTTTGATTTCTTTGAAAGCCACTTGCCCTTGGTGGCAATAAATAATCTCTAGAGTCCAACAGCCATAATTATTAAACTCAATTGCTATCTCCCCATTCTCCTCAACATTGAAGGATTCTTCTTTGAACTGATATTTGCCATAATCTTTCTTAATGAATGGATTCTGCCATACCAGATATTGAATTACTTTAACTGTATCAATTTGCTTCTCTTTAAGAACTATTTTGTTTAATTCTATTTTTTTACTGGAAACAATGTTGTTGCAGGTCTGATTATGAATCCTTTCTTGAGATCTTAAGAATTTTATTCTATGATAAATTCTTAAAACCCACAAAGGGATATATGGGAAAAGCGCTTTTTTAATATCCATAAACTCAAAAATATATTACTTATTTTTCCAACTCATAATAGGAATACCGAACAAGAACATCTTTTTTAATGAAAAAGATATATGCATTATTTTAATTTTTAGGAAATAGATACTAATTTCTTTTTTTAATCTAACTATGTTAAATATTTTCAACTTACCAAATAGATAAATACCCTTTTCATTATTATATGGAATCCCATTTTTGTTTGAATTATTTATATTTTCTTGCAATGATTTCAAAATATAATTTGATACTTCTGCAAAATCTTCATTTTTTTCATAAAAGTCAAAAGTTATTCCTTTTTTGTTAAATACCTTTAGTTTGTTTTCGAAATATTGCTTAAAGAATTGACCATCGTTAAATCTGTTTTCAAATATAGCAAAATGTGTAAAATACCAAAAAATTATTTTATTCTTATTCTCAACAGGATTAGATAAAACAGTTTCTATTTCATCCAAAGAATCACAATCTTTCAGCCAATCATTATAATGACCATATAAAGGAATAATTGGCAAATCCCATAACATTGATAATGATCCTGTCAAAGATATTAAATTAATCATGGCATCAACATGGGGGAATAATGCCACAGAAGGCATTAAGAACTTATTTAAAGTTTCAAAAAAGATAAAATTAGAATATTTTTCCCTATAATAACATATTTCTGAATATGATATGCTTGCAGGTCCTGGATGTGTTGTAAAAACAACCCCTATATCTGGGGCAATATGTTTCATTATATAACGTATAACAGCATGATCATCTGCAAAAGGATACACTCCATTAATATAGGAAAACCCTGTTAAAGGACATAATATTAATTTTCGGTATTTTTCTTTATACGGCGTAATTAATTCAGATATATCGAATAAATTTAGAAATAGTTCTTTTATTTCTTTTTTAAAATATTCTACATCTTGATTTTCTTTTTCTGTTATTGAATATTTTTTTATATTATTTGTAAAGGTAATTAAATAATTATTTTTTACTGATCCAATAGGATCAAAATAAATACTACGCGGGAATGGAGGGCGTGAAAAAATACTCCATTCAGTAACCAATATCATTTTTTCTTCAAATATTCTTTTCAAAAAATCCAACTGCAGTGGATATGATATTACAATATCCGGTTTAAAATTACCTGTTTTTTCAAGAATTATTTTTTTTATTTTATTAAAGCTATCCGTATCTATCTTTTCTTCTAAACTTAATTTATAAATCTCGTCCACACGTACTGGTGAACTAAAACAATTAATCAATTCTTCGTCTGAGATTGTTTCTACCTCTGTATTATTTATAAAAAAATCTAATTGTTCTTTTTTAATAGTAGTTTTTCTAAACAAATAGTGTTCGGGATTCTCTTGCCATAAATAATAATTACTTAATGAATTTTCAGGCATAATTATTTTTATTTTGTTATTTTCTTTTATTAGGGAATTAAAACAAGTACGCCCAAGACATGTATCAATATTCCATAGTGAATTTGCTCTTGAATCAAGTCTATTTTCGCCATCAAAGTATATAAGTATATTCATTTCTTCTCCGTACAATTATTATCAATGTATTCTAATTTCATTGCTGTTCCAAAAGATAAATCGCAATTAGCCTTTTTACCAAGTATTTCTTCATAATATCTTGGATGTAATCCATTAGCAGGGCGTACCGATCTAAGGTTTTCAGGCGTAAACAATTCTCCTCTTTTTATATCTTTTGAAACATATAAAGAACGACCGCCTCCACGGTTATATGCATCTACTGTATAATCTACCCTTCCTAATGCTTTCTCTGTATCCCGAACAGCTTTAACCATATCAGCAAATTCTTGTTTATTTAATGAAAAACCACAATCAGCTCCACCTAAAGATCTGTCAAGTGTAAAATGTTTTTCTATAACCGTTGCCCCTAGAGCAACGGCTGTTACGGGAGGAATGATACTCATAGAATGGTCAGATAATCCAATTTTAACCCCTTGGGGGCCAAAACGCTCTATCATGTCTTTTATAGTCAACAAATTCATGTTTTCCATTTTGGCTGGATATGCAGATGTACACTTCAAAAGCGTTATATTTTTGTTCCCGGCTTTTTTACAAGTATTAATTGCTTCTTGCATTTCTTCTAACGAAGATATACCGACAGAAATAATCATCGGTTTCCCTTTTTGTGCAGTATATTTTATAAGTGGAAAGTCAAAAGCTTCAAAACTGGCAATTTTATACATTGGAACATCCATTTTTTCCAAAAAATCAACTGCAGTAAAATCAAAGGGAGTAGAAAATAATGGAATTTCTATTTCATCCGCATATTTTTTTAACTCGGGCTGCCACTCCCATGGTGTATAAGCACGTTTATATAAATCATAGAAGTATTCGCCATTCCACAGATTATCTTTTCCTTTAATCATAAAATCATCTGTATGACAGTTCAAAGTCAGTGTATCAGCTGTATATGTCTGAATTTTTACTGCATCTGCACCTACTTCTTTTGCAGCGCTAATAATTCTTTTTGCAATTTCTTTGTCACCACAATGATTTGCTGACATCTCCGCAATTATAAAAGTTTTTGACATATACACCTCTAAAGTGATTTTAACATTTTTTTAAATAGTTAACATCAGCTTCAAAATCATATAGATTCTCTTTGTTATCCTTGTTTGTTTCAATAGAAACAATAGCATCGTTTGGCATTATTTCACGTTTTAACTTAGCAATATCCAGTTGTCCCGTACCGAGATGCGGATGGGCATCATAAGGAGAAGTCATATCTGTAATATCAGATAAATGAAACATAGAAGGCTTAAATTGTGATAAAGTAAAAATATAATCATAAGGATTAATATTTTGAGAATTTGCAGCACAGACAGCATGGCCAAAATCTAAGCAAAAACCACATTTTACATTTTTTACAATAAGGCTTATTTCTTCTAGGGTTGCTCCTCGACAGAATCGCCCACCCATTTTATTGGGAAGAGCAACAAAAGGTTTATTTTCGATTAAAGCACGTGATTCTTTAAAAGCAGACAACTGGCGAACTGTCTCCTGCACCATGCCATCAATTCCACCATGGAAAATGATATATTTAGCATTCAATAAATCTGCAAAACGAACAGTTTGTTCATATATTTCACGATTGCGTTTCTCATGATCTTTTTTAGCAAGATTAAAACCATGTGCAAAATGAGCATTATGGATAATAAATGGAATTTTTAATTCATGCCATTGTTTCAATGTATCCAAGGTATCAGGAACAACATAAAGTTCAATATAATCATATAAATTATTATCGAAAAGACGTTCTGCTTCTTTTAAATAGAAATCTGTATTAATCGACCATAATTTTAATCCTATTTTATTCATTTTGTGTTGTTTCCCTTGTGCAAAAATTCAAATACAACATTTGCAAAATCAATATCTTCATAATTATCAATATCAACAGCATATTTCCAGTCTACAGGATGGTATTTAACAACAGGTTCCGTGTTAATATTTATCTTTGAAAAGGATACCATTCCTGTTGGACAATACAACTGGGGATTATCCTGAGATCTGGATTTTTGAGGACTGCTTAAAATAAAATCAGCTTTTCCGTCATCCATTTTAAATGCCCACCACGGATTCATGAAATTAAAGGGGAAACAAGTTATAGTTGTTGTTGATCCATTTTTTACGAAATCTTTATAAGTATCTTTTACAATCTGGGATGTGCATAAAGGACAAGTGGCCTGCATAGATGCAACATTGTCAAACTCAAGGCCCAATCTTTCTTTTAATTGTTTCAGTGTGTATGTTATCACATCACCTATGGTTGAAAAATCATCACATACACTATCTCGAAGGAATGGCACCCAGGCTCCGTAATTTTTTGCGATTTGAGCATATTTTTCAGAATCCGTTGAGACCATTACTTTATCAAACACCCCACTATTCAGTGCAGTTTCAATTGTCCAAGCCATAAGCGGTTTGCCATTAAATGGATATATATTTTTATCTTTTACTCTTTTAGAACCGCTTCTTGCAGGAATTATTGCAATGTTTTTCACCATACAGTCCTTCCTCCGTCCACTATTATATTTTGTCCAGTCATATAATTAGAATTCTCTTTTATTAAGAATTCCACTGCTGGAATCGTTTCTTCTGGTTCCATCATTCTCTTTAAAGGGGTTACCCGCTCAAATCTTTTCTTAAAATCGTCTGCCGCACGACCGTTAACACCACCCAGGGTTACACAGTTAACCATTATACCCTTGTCTTTAAATCTAATTGCAAGTTCTTTTGTTAAATATATTTGTGCACATTTACTCAAAGAATACTGTAAGGGTGTTTCTGTTGCTGGATTGTTATATAAATTAGGATCATATGGAACAATGCCATACATTGATGAGATATTAATAATTTTTTTCAATCTGGTTTTGGGGTGATTTGCCAACTTAAAAGATAGTTCATAGGGCATAACAACGTTTCCAATATAATGGTTCAGCATACATTCTCTTGGAGCCGACCCGTCGGGATTCATTCTATGCCATCTGCCATCACATAGCATATTAACTAGATATTCAGGATAAACATTCTGGATTTCCAACTGTTTTATTAGCTTATCAACGGCATTATCCGCCAATAAATTGTCAACTTTAACAGGTATAAAATTAGGATTGCTTATAAATTCTTTTATCTTTTCCTCTGTTCTATATGTGACAACAACTTTATAGTCTTTCAGAAAATGTCTTATCTGGACTGTTCCGACAAGGCCGGTTGCCCCTATCATTAAAATTGTTTCCATTACTTCAGTCTCCAATTTTGAGGTAAAATTAACCTTTCGTCTGTTACCTTAAACTTTTCAAAATCAATATTTTTTATTATAGAACTTATTGCCTCAACTATTTCTTTTAAGTCTTGCAGACATGTTGTTCCAACAATTATTTTATCTACATCTTTTATGTTGTTAACAAATTGCAACGCATAGTCAAGTTTAGGATTTGGAATCTGGTTTAACAAGGGTCTTATTTCATCAAAATATGGGTTTATATCACAATCAGCCATAAGCAAAAGACCTTGTAAAAAAGTTGAGCGGGTATGAATCTCAATATTATTACTTTTTAACTCTTTCAGCAGAAAAACAAATCGCTGATCAAGAATGTTTAATGGCATCTGAACAATATCAATTTTATATTGTTTGATAATATCTATTAAAACCTCAGGCGTATAAACACTTACACCAATTTTTTTTACATAACCCTTATTCTTGAAATCATATACCAAGTTCCACAGGTCGTTTCCATTCGGCCCCAACAAATCTGTTGATTCATGAAACATTAAACCATATAAACAATCACAACCGAGGTTATTCCGAGAATTATAAAAGGCATTTCTAAATTTATTAAGGTTTTCAATTTCGCTGAGCGATTTATCAATCTTTATTGTTTTTGTTACAACTTTAAAGTTCTTTAGATTAAATTGTCCTAATACCTTTTCACTATCACCATATAGGCTTGCAGTATCTAAAGTATCAATACCGACATTTTGGGCATAATCCAATATTTTTTTTATCTCTTCATAAGGAACTTGCCCCTTTTTATTTGAAATCCCGTAATTGCAGCCAAATTGAACTGTTCCGAGTCCTAATTTCACAATATTTCCTTAATTCTTTTAACAATCTCAGTTAAATCTTCATCAGTTAGATCTGGATACAGCGGAAGCGATATACAGTGGTTGTAGAAATCCTCCGCAACAGGATAATCCCCCACTTTATAACCTTGGACCTGATAATAAGGCTGTGTATGAACCGGGATATAATGGATCTGCAGCCTTAATCCTTTTTCGCGTGCTTTAAAATAAAATTCTCTTCGATTTTCAACTAAAATCGGGTATAGGTGAAAACAAGCATTAGAAAAATCTTTTTCAATTAAATGGGGTAATCCAAGGTTCTTATTATAATAATCTACAATCTCGCGTCTTCGCAGCTTAAATTGATCCAATCGCTTTAACTGCGAAATCCCTAGGGCCGCCTGGACATCTGTCATCCTATAATTATAGCCCAAATCGCGCATCTCATATCGCCAATCATTTTTCATATCACCATCTTTATACATCCCGTGAGACCTGAAAGCACACAGCTTTTTATAAAGCCCCTCATTGTTTGTTGTAACAGCACCGCCTTCGCATGTAGTAATCGTTTTTACAGGATGGAACGAGAAGACTGTCATATCTGAATAACTACAGGATCCGACTTTTGTATTTCTGAAATCAGAACCAATTGCATGTGCGGCATCTTCAATTACAATCAAATTATTTTCTTTGGCAATTTTATGGATTGTTTCCATGTCACAAGATTGTCCGGCAAAATGGACAGGAACAATGGCTTTTGTCTTATCTGTCAAATGCTTTTTTATTTCTTCGGAATCTATACATGCAGTGTCTGAACAAATATCAGCGAATTTGACATCAGCTCCAACAAATCTTGCACAATTTGCACTAGACAGAAAGGTCATGGGAGAAGTGATAACTTCATCACCAGAGCCAACTCCTGCGGCAAGCATAGCTATATGCAAACCTGATGTTGCAGAATTTACGGATACACAGTACTTTGCCCCTGTATAATCGCAGATAGCTTTTTCGAATTCTGCCACCTTGGGTCCACAGGTTAAATAATCGCTATTCAGAACGTCAACTACGGCCTTAATATCTGCATCATTTATGCTTTGATGTCCATATCCATATATTTTCATATATTCCCCAAGATTATAATTCAGAAATAAGTTTTCGCATTTCAGGGATAGTCAGCCACCTATCATTGCTTCCTGAATTATATTCAAAATTCTGAGGAACTCGTTTTGCATCTTTATAATGCTCCCAGACTCCATTGATATTAATCTGAGGCAGAATAATATAGAAATCATCAAACTCTACAGTAAATGGTGCATCCTCTCTTGTAATCATCTGCTCATGAATTTTCTCACCAGGCCTTATACCTATTTCTTTAATTGGTAAATCCGGTGCAATTGCTTTAGCCAAATCAGGCATATGCATTGATGGAATCTTTTTGACAAACAGTTCGCCTCCATACATATTTTTCAATGCAAACAAGACCAATTCAACCGCTTGTTCAAGTTTGAGCCAGAATCTGGTCATCTTTGTGTCTGTAATTGGCAACTCTTTTGCACCATTCTTTACAAGATCCTGAAAGAAAGGAATTACTGACCCGCGGGAACCAGCTACATTACCATACCGAACAACTGCAAAATGTGTATCTTTATGCCCAGCATAACTGTTGCCAGAAATAAATAATTTATCAGAACACAGTTTTGTTGCCCCATAAAGATTAATTGGAGCACATGCTTTATCTGTTGACAAAGCCACGACTTTTTTAACACCCTTGTCGATAGCACAATAGATAACATTTTTAGCACCAAGAATATTTGTCTTTATTGCTTCAAATGGATTATACTCGCAAGCAGGAACTTGTTTCAAAGCTGCGGCATGTACAATATAATCAACCCCATCAAAAGCACGCAACATCCGTTCTTTATCCCTTACATCCCCAATAAAAAATCTCAGCTTATCCAAATGGGGCTTAAATTCTGGCATATTCTGCATAACAAATTGCTTATATTCATCACGAGAATAGATTATTACCTTTTTCACATCTGGATACTGCTGTAAAATGGTTTTAGTAAACATTTTGCCAAAACTACCAGTACCACCAGTAATTAAAACCGTCTTGTCTTTTAACATACCCATCTCCCTTTTTGTATTGAATTGAATTTAATTAAATCTAACCACATTATTAATATTATAATAATCAATCATTTTATTGTCTAAGTCCTTTTTCATTTCCTGATAGGTTTTCTGGTTGTGAAACAAAAACCACTCTTTATCAGTCTCCATTTTATCTTTTGCATGAAAAACCTCCTTGTGCATTTTATAAACACGCTTATTGGTTTTTAATACATCAAACTCATGTTCAATAATATTCATATTTTCAAATATATTTTTATAGCCGTAATATAAAATCGGTATACCATAGCCTAAATAATTAACATCTCCAATATACATCCCACCGCTACAAGTTTTATTTTTTAAATTAATATCAATAATAGATGAAACAGCAACTGGAACATCATCAATATATATTAAATAATAAATACAATCCTTTCTTCCTTTCAAACATTCAATAAAATGATTATGATCTTCCCATGATATTATTTCTTTATGAACCATTTTTGTTCTAATACGATCAGAATTACGCCACCCAAGAATAAGACGTTTTTCATCTTCATTTATTTTGGTAAAATTCTTAAACATTAGTTCTACCATCTTTTAATACCCCATATAATACTAATAATTCATCTTTAATTATATATATCCATAGAACAAAACCGATACAGGTTCCCAAAAAATGATTTAAATTTATATATCTTGAAGCAGTATTAATTCCAAATTGAATAGGCATAAATATTATAATCAGACAGAATAACATTATAAGATTTAATAAAAGCGATCGTTCTTTTGTTGTAGATAAAAAATATAAAACAAGCGGGAACAGATATAATCCACAATAATAAAATGAAATACTTGGTAGGAAAATTATAGAAAAAGTAATTAACGCAATTATATTAAACCTTCTCTTGCTACAAAATGCAAAAATTAATGAAATGATAGAAAAAACATAAATTATTATTCTATATAAATAAAACAAACACTCGGTAGCTAAATCATTTATTTTAAAATGATGGAACGCCAACAAAATAGAGGAAGAAAAACCAAAAGAATCAAATGATATTAAATGACCATAAATCTGAGTTAAAGCCTTCATGTTTGAAAGCAGTTTTGGGATATTGGCAAATCCATTTTTAAAGAACAAAAATGGCATAAATGTTAAAACAATGCCACTACCAATTGTTATTATTAATTCTTTATATTGTTTTTTTCTTAAAAATAATATACCAAATAACGCTGGATATATTTTTAACACAGAAGCAATAGATATAGCCAAAGAAGCCATATATCTTAATCTTTTATCCTCAGAATCATAAAAAGACAAGAAGTAGTTTAACATTGCTGTAGAAAGAATTATTAGATTCCCTCGCTCAAATGAAAATAAAAATATTCCAGAGACAAAGAAACCCCCAATAACCCTTGGTTTAATCTCTAAACGTTTTGCAAGACAATAAAGAGAATGAAGGAATAGCAAAGAAATAAAAAGCATCCAATAGACAGCACTCATCATTCCAAGCCGTGACGACAAACATTCAAGAAAAGATGTGTTCTTATAATTATGAAATACTTCAAATGGATATAAAATAATATACGCCAATGGTAAATAATTTTTAAGTTCAGGTCCGCCTCTAGTGCTAAAATAAGGATTTCGGTCACTCATATAGCAAAGCGGATAAAAGAAGTCGGCAAAAGACTCTTGCATCTTCCTAAAAAAGACATTTAATTGGATACCGTTCGGATTATGACAGAGAAGAATAAACCAAACTAAAAAGCTAAAAATTAGAGAAACAGAAAAAACTATTTCATAATTTATGTCTTTTTCATTGAGTTTTGAAATTGCTAAGTCCTGTTTTAAAATTTTCATACTTGTTTATTCTATATGAACAACCCTTGAAAGTTCAGCAATAAGATTATGGCCATCCCATATGGCATCAATATCCATTGCTTTTCCAATAGGAACAATTCTGTCTATTCCTCCAAGTTTCTTCTCAACAACTGCCTGTAACAGCTTTTCTGAATCAATGCCAAAATAAGTGACTGTCTGGTATTTTGCATTGACAACATCAAAGAACTCATTGAAATCTCTCAAAGAATACTCATAGAAATAGCCACATTTTCCTCTTAAATTCTCAACCTCGGGGATAATTTCCTTGATTTCACATCGATAAAGGTAATTATCCTCGTACATTATTTTATCTATGATGTTATTGCTTTTTATTGAATCTTCGCAAGCCTTTGTATACTTGTCAACACCGACAGCATCCTGAAGCTGATATTTTTTCTTTGCAGTTTTCTCAACCGCACTCCAAAAAGCCATACGCCCTTGTTCGTTGTCATTAACCCAGTAAATCATCTGAGGAGAAGAACATGCATTCTGGTCCATTAAGAAGGTGTCATTATAAAAATTCTCAGACAGGCGCTCCAGTTTGCTATTATCAAGGGATAAGACCTTTTCTGCATCAATCATGCAGATTGAGTATCTGTCTGCAAATGCTATATCAACACATCTGGGTTTGATCTTGAGATTCCTCATTATTTCTATTGTCTTATCGCCTCCCCAAATCATCCTTGCATCTGCCATCATAGAGAAATACTCAGAAATCTCATTGTCCCGCTCATATTTGACAAAGGCTGTCCTTTCTTTGATTTCCGGATGCTTTTCCAGTACCTCCTTGATAAAGGCTATAAGAACATTGACTTGCTCAAAATTCTTGCTTGGGACTCGGACAATGTTTGCATTTCCTGCCAACAAGCTGAAAAAGAACGAGAAGGCAAAGTTGATAGGAATATTTGAAGGTGCTATATGAAAACACAAGCCTCTGCCAAGGCGGCTATCGCAATCACTAACAATACTCTTTTTCTTATCTATATTTGCCTTACGGCACCAGAATGCAACTGCAGACAGGTCAGGATACTGCCTTGCTGCCGGAGATTTTAATATTAACGAAGATAATTCATTCAGAAAGCCACAGGCCTCTGCCGAGAAAACCTGCAGAGACCTTACGTTAATATTATCATTTCCGATTAAATAATCAATGTTTTTCATATGTATCTGAACATCCTCTTAGTTCTGCATTTTTAATGCGTCCAAGTATCTTGAAGTATTTTCCCTTTCTGCCACAAGGACAATCATCTTCGCCAAGAATTATTCCTTCATCCTCTGTCAGGATAGAATGGCCTGGATAGCTGTAAGGCAAAACAGATAACAACTGAATAAGTCCCCTCTCTCCCCGTTGACAAACAGAGAAATCTTGGGGTTTGCGGATTAATATATCTGAATAGTTTGAGCAGTGCATATGTCCATGCTCGCATTCAACAAAGACAGAGCCTAGCTGTTCGGCCATACCATAATAGTTATAAACATGAACATTGCCCAAAACACCTTGGATACGTTTATTATATGATATTGTATCAATTGCCTCGGCCTTAAGCTTTTTCCAGCCACCGATATGGAATAAAGTTCCGTTTTCAATATTAAAAAACTTGTTTTGCTTTTCAAGTTCCTTTACAACAAACTGCCAGATCATATATGTATATCCGAACATCAGGATAGTTTCATCATTGTGTTCTGCCAAGAACTGTTCTACCTTGTCGATATCCAGTTGCATATTCTCATTAAGGGCATAAGTTATATTTCTTCCAAAAGTTGTGAATCCTATGATTCCTGCCCCCCTAGCAGAGAACATGCTGCGGTCTTTCTTTACCATCTCGGTATCTAGAAGAAGTAAGGGCAATCTCTGTTTGCCTATAAAAGATGAAATAATATGGGCCAGTGTCTTCGTCTGATTAAGTGTATTTTCCCTGCTTAAGAATATTTTCGATACAGCTTGTCCGCTTGTACCTGAAGATGTCATTGTTTTAAATATTTCTTCATCGGTTATGCTCTTAAGATCGAACAACTTGAACAGCCTGACAGGTATATATGGAATTTCCTCAATGTTCTTAATGGAACTAATATCTATACCCAGTTTACACAAAATATTGTTATATTCACTGCATTTACTGGAATGATATTCTGTCAAAGCCAACATTTCATCAAAGAATAATTTTTCTTTTTCTTTTTTTCCTAATCCATATGGTTCAAGTTCATGAAATCTTTCTATATTCATTTCAGTTTTTCCTTATCATATTCCCTCAGATAAATATCTAATGGGTTTTCAAAATGAGCACCAAAATATGAATAAAGATTCATAACCGCAGAATTTCTTGTGCTTATTCGTCCCTCTAACGTTTTATATCCGTTATCTCTTGCCACCAGAACAGCTTTGGAATAAAGAGACATAGCAGCTCCTGTCAGTCTATACTTCTCGTCAACCGCAGCCAGATGAACAAATAATGTATCTTCTGCTGTTTCTTTCAATGCCAGAAAGCCCACAACAGTATCTTTGAATTTAGCAACCAAGACAGACTCCAAGTCATCTATCCATTCTTTCATGATTGACCCAAATAAATCCTCATCATCAAAATTTATTCGCAGATGAAATCTTCTGTCATAAGGAAAAGACTTTAATGCAATATTTTCTATTTCCTTTTTATATTCGGTTGTTTCTTCCACATTTAATCTGATTAGTTTATCAAGATTCAAATCAATCTTCAAAACATGAATATCGGTCTGGATAGTACGTTCCACCAGCTTAAATCCATTATTGAACATCAAAATCTCATTCTCGTTGGAAGTTGGTAAAGATATTTTAACAATATCGCCTTTAGAAACAACATCTGCAGTATCGGCCTCTATAATTGTAGTATTGTTGATTATTTTAAGCTTTTCCAATTGTTTTCTCTAATTCACTATATAATGTTTTTCCAGCCTCATTCTTGGGAATCTCGCTTATGACACTAACTCCGAAAGCAGCTCTATTCAATCCTGTCTTCTCAGATATAAAAGTAATGATTTTATCCTTGTAAGAATCATCTGTTATAAATATTTTCATGTTGTCGTCAACTCCAGCACAAGCACATTCTGTCTCTGGAAAATGAGCTTTTATCAACCGTTCGGTCTCATCAAGATTAACCCTGTTTCCATATATTTTCAGAAACCGTTTTTTTCTTCCAACAATATAAAAGAATCCATCGTTATCAAACTTTGCCATGTCTCCTGTTATAAGTCGGCCATGACGTTCGTCCTCAAGAGAAAGATCTTCTCCGTACTGAGCATACCCAAGGGTAACGTTTTCTCCTTCATAAACCAGCTCGCCTACCGTTTCCGGCTCTGTTATTATCTTGCCGTCAACATCTATAAGAGATAACTTTCCTCTGGGAATTGCAATTCCCATTGATCCATATTTCTCCAAGGACTTCTCTGCTGGCAAATAGCTCATTCTTGCAGTAGCTTCTGTCTGCCCATACATAACAATGAACTTCTTTCCATTCTTTAAAGCCCATTCTGCAAACTTTTCGTGCAATTCTGGAGATAATTTCCCACCCGCCTGGGTCATGTACCGTAAAGATGGTAAACTCATCATAAAGAACCGAAGCCGCGCCAACATCTCGTATGTATATGGAACGCCCCCAAATGATGTTGCCTCATACTCCTTGAACTGCTGCCAGAATTCTTTTTGCATCAATCCCTTTTCGGTCAGGATAATACTAGCACCCACCCATAGATGGGTATTTAAAATGGAAATACCGTATGTATAGTTCATAGGAAGAGTTGTGATTGGACGTTCTGTCGAATCCAGCTTCAAGTATTCCACTATCGATTTTGTATTGGCCTCTATGTTTCTGTAACTCTGCCGAACCAACTTAGGACTACCCGTAGAGCCAGATGTTGTCAAAAGCAGTGCTAGGTCATCAAAAAGTTTATATTCGTGATTAAATGGAGTTTTAAGAAGTGCATAATCTAATTTTTCATAAACACACCGATAATCCGAGAATCTTGACTTCTGATCTTTAGGAACATAAATATAATCCGGCTTATATGTCTCGAGACAATGTCCAAGCAGTTCATCATCAAGGTCTGCCTTTAGCATAAGAGGAACTATTCTTGCGTTTAAGAATCCAATATAACCAACCAAGGATCCGATTTCATTCTTGCAAAGGTTAAAGACAAGACATCGAGATGGAATATTCATTGTTAAATTTTTGCAGTGTGAATTAAATTCAGAGTATGTTACTTTTTGTCCATTTTCAGTAACTACAGCTATATTTTGTCCATATTTATCTAAATTCCACATTTATCTTTCCACCTTTCATTATATCACTCAATAAAAAAGGATTTCCGTGTCCTGGCATAATCATCATATCTTCTTTCAATTTCTGTTCTAGGAATGGCAATGTCTCGTTTATATATACTTTCTTGTTTCCTCGGGGGAATCGGGTAATTATAGGTAAATCCTTCATCAAAGAATCCCCCATAAATGCAATCTTATTATCAAAAATTATACCACAGGAACCCGGAGAGTGCCCCAGAACCTTAAAAAACTCAAGTTTATGGCTACCCCATTGCTCTATAAGGCTATCCTCAAAAGTTATATCTGCTTTATATGTTTGGGGAACATATTGTTTTTTAAATTCTTCAAGAAGATTTGTCCCATTTAACCTATCCTGCTCCTCAAGAATAAAGCTGATCAGGATGGGGCGTCTATTTCCTTCCAAAGAAATATAATCCGAACATTTTTTTGTACAAATAAGCTTACTTGGAAATTTCTGCTGAAACCAATATATACCTGATGTATGGTCTGTATGTTCGTGGGTCAGTAATATAATTACATTTTTTACTTTTTCTAATAAACTTATCGCATCAACATCCTCATGAGGATCAACGACAAGAGCCCTGTCTTCCTCAACAAGGATGTACATGTTAGAATTAATATATTTATAGACTGACCGATATATTGTTAAATCATCAATATGAAAAAAATCCATATTTACTTAGCAAAATCAATATCATATTTTGCTAACAGTTCTTTTCCTTTCTCAAAAGAATTAAGGTCGATGATATCATCAGTCTCCATCATAATATTGAAAGCTTCTTCCAGGTTTGCAATAAGCCCCATATGTCCCACAGAGTCCCATGCCTTGATATCCTGAAATTTTAATACCTTTGCCTCCTCTTCTGAAATTCCAAATGTATCAACAAATACCTTTGTATAAATCTCTAGATTTGTCATTTTGTAATCTCCTTATAAGTTTTTAATATTTTTTCTTTTATTTGATTAGGATTCAATTCATATTGATTAATCAGGTAGGTATAAGAGCCCGCTGCTTTATACTCATCTGACAACCCTAAAATCATTTGGGGAGGGCTGTTGGGGGACATGGCAACCACTTCGGAAACAGCACTTCCCAGACCTCCATAAACAGAATGTTCTTCAACTGTTATAATAAGCTTTGTGTTAAAACAGTCTCTCACCACATCAACATCTAAAGGTTTAATAGTATGCATATTAACTACTTTAACACTAATCCCTTCTTCTTCAAGAAGCTTTGCTGCAGACAAAGAATTGAAAACCATTGAGCCTGTCGCAATAATTGCAATATCATTTCCATCTTTAATTGTTATTGCTTTTCCTATCTCGAAATCATAGTCGCTTTTATAAACCGTGGGATTATTAATTCCTCCAGTAAGCCTTAAATATACTGGTGCATTAATCTTTGCCGACGCAATCGTTGCTTTGATTGTTTCTGTACAATCAGCTGGAGAAATAATTATGATATTAGGGAGGCTTCGTATTAAAGCAATATCCTCGTTGCAGAAATGAGTGGGTCCTAGAATTCCAACCGAAAGTCCGGAGGTCAAACCAACTATTTTTACTGGTAAATTCATATATCCCATATTAACTTTTATTTGATCGGCTGCCCGTAAGCTGTCAAAGGCAGCATAAGTTGACACAAATGGGATAAACCCTTCTTTTACAAGGCCTGCTGCAATTCCTATTAAATTCTGTTCAGAAATACCAACATTATAAAAATTTTTCGGATAGTTCTCGCTTAATCTATCCAGCCCAGAAAAAGAACATACATCTGCTGTTAAAAAAAGAATGTCAGGATTATTCTGCACTAACTCAACGGCGGCTATTCCATAAGCCCCAGAAGAACCGAGTCTTGACCAAATCTTCATATTAATAGGGGTATAATCAATCATCGTTCTAACTCCACCTCGGCAATAGCCTGCTCATATTGTTCTTTCGTCAGTCTCTTGTTGTGCCAAGTCTTATCATTTTCTATAAACGAAACACCTTTTCCTTTTATTGTATTTGCAATTATAGCAATAGGTTGATTTTCATGAGAAACATTCAGCGCTTTTAATAATTCTTCTTCATCATGCCCATCAACTGTCAGCGCTTTAAAGCCAAATGAAATAAATTTCTTATCAAGGGAACCCAATGACATAACATCATCTGTTTTTCCATCATATTGAAGACCATTTTTATCTACAATGACAATAAGGTTATCTAGTTTGAAATGAGCAGCAGACATTGCGGCTTCCCAAACAGAACCTTCATTACATTCACCATCACCCAAGATCACATAAACTTTTGATTTATTATTTTTTTTACGCCGAAGCCCAAGAGCAACACCCACGCCTAGCGACAACCCCTGCCCTAAAGAACCAGAAGCAAACTCTATTCCCGGCAGATTATGTAATAATGACGGGTGGGCTGAGAGCTTGCTACCATCCTGTTTAAAAGTCAGAAGATCTTCATTTAAAAGGTTGTTTTCTTTCATGGCCGCATATTGGGCCATAACACCATGTCCTTTGCTCAGAATCACCCGATCTCGATTATCAGAACTAAAATCTTCAAGATTTAATACTTTAGAATAAAGCACTGCCATAATTTCAACTAATGACAAAGACCCTCCAAGGTGTGAGCCTTGATTACCTGTATTTAATCCCATCAACAAGATATCTTTTCTTATTCGTTTTGAGATTATTCTGAGATTATCATTCATGCTTTTCCACCATCAACTCTAATTATTTGACCATTTATAAAAGAGGATTTATCCGACGCCAAATATAAAACCAAGTCAGCTACCTCATCCGGTTTTCCCAATCGATGCATAGCGGACTGATTTAATAGATTATTCTTTGCTCCTTCTTCCATCAGCTTTGCCATATCAGTATCAATTAAACCAGGGGCAACGGCATTAACCCTAATATTGTATTTTGCATATTCAGCCGCAAGGGTTTTGGTAAAAGCAACAAATGCGGCTTTTGACACTCCATAGGCACAACTGCCAGCTGTTATATCGATACCCAAAACAGAAGCCAAGTTAATAATACTGCCATTCTGGTTCTTAATCATTATTTTCATTATTAACTGAATAATTTCCATTTGAGCAAATAAATTTATATCAAAAACTTCTTTTATTTTGGAAATAGGAGTCATTTGAAAAAAACCACCATGAGCAATGCCAGCCGTATTAACTAGGATATCCATTTTTTGCTTTGGTAGAAATATTTTATTTTTTATCTCTTCTTTTAGTGCTGTTGTATCTGTTAAATCAAAGTACAAGGGAGTAATGGTTATATTATTCTTTTCAGATAGCCTAGCTATTTCATCTATAAATTCTGGGGTTTCTTTTCTAGCATGAGCAAATATATTTGCCCTATTTTCTGCAAACCGCTCTAAAATTGCATGCCCTATTCCTCTGTTAGTTCCTGTTATCAGTGCAGTTTTTCCATTAAGCATTGTTTTCCTCTTTATAGTAAGAAATCCAATAATCAATTTTTTCTTGACGATTCATTTTTCCCGCTGGTGTTTTATAGAGTTTTATTTTTTCAACATATGTATCTTTCATTTCTAATAAAGAAAAACCGAAGGACAATCCAACTCCAAAAGTTGCCAGACAAAGAGACTTTACTTTGTTCTGTGACAAGTGGCGACATATATCAAGTGTTACTGCGGCAGCCCCACAATTACCATACTGTGTGAATGTCTCGCTAGAATACTTCTCTTTGGGTAATTTTGCAAAAGATGCAACTGTTTTGACGATTTGTTTATTCGCCTGATGAAAAGCAAAATAATCAATATCGTCTACTGTCTTTCCACTCATTTCCATAACTTTGGCTATCCCTTTGGGGCCGACATCCGTAGTAAATTTGAATACATCAAGGCCTTTCATGATATCATCATACATCCGCCAAACATTGCCAACACTATCTGTAATTTCCAGATTTGCAATATCCCCTCTTATTGGCAGAGAATATCCCCCAGCCGGCGCAATTAGTTTATCCCAATCTTTTCCCCGTGTTCCTGTATAAAACCATGCGGTATTCTCTTCATCCGTCCATTCTAAGAGCGTTGCTGTACCAGCATCCCCAAAGAGCATATTTGAATTACGGTTGCGCCGATCAGAATGAGTGCTGGTAATATCTCCGGATAATAACAGCACTTTTTTTGCCACGCCCGAAGATATAAGGGCATGAGCCTGCATTAGCCCATGAACATAAGCTGAACACGCCAATCCAGCAATATCAAAGCATGTACAATCTTCGCTTAGCCCTAAACATCCCTGCAAGATACATGCATCCGCTGGATAATGGTAATCATGCGAAGAGGAAACAACAATCAAAGTATCAATTGAGTTTTTGTCTACAGCCAAAGCATCAATTAAATCTCTAGCAGCTGCTTCACATAAGTCACAGTTGGTTGTGCAATCATCTACAACATGTCTTGTGCCTAAACCTAATATTTTTTTATTACGTTCAAGCAACTTCAAATCGTTATTGAAGTATTCGATTTCATCGTCAATATTGATAGTATTCTCTGGAACAACAGCTGTAATACCACTGATTTTAACATGCTTGAACTTTGACTTTGACATTTTTAAATCGCTCCGCAGTCAATAATATAATTTTGAGCAGTAATCCATTTTGCCTGTTCTGAAAGTAAATAAACAATCATATTAGCCACATCAGATACTTCTCCCAACCCAAATGGATATTTCCCTTCTGCATATTGACGTTCTATTTCTCCAGCCATATTTGTGGCAATCAGGGTCGGTGAAACACAATTTACCCGAAGCCCCGAAGGTGCTAATTCGCGAGCAATTGATTGCATCGAGGCAATCAGGGCTCCTTTAGAACCAGCATAACATGTCATTCCTGGATCACAATGTACACCTCCAGCAGAGGCAATGCAAACAATAGAAGAACCTCTTCCATTATTGTTTCTTTTATCTGCGAAACCTTTTGCCATAAAAACAGGTGCAAAATAGTTTACCGAAAATATTTTTTGCATAGTTTCCATGTCAACAGTACGCAAGGGATGAAGACCGCCTAAACCTGCACAATAAGCCATTCCCTGAAATTTTCCATATCTATCTTTAAGATATTTAATATAAACAGGAAGCCCTTCGATGTCGTTGGTCAGATCCTTAACTTCAGTGCAAATATTTTCAGGATATTTTGCTTCTGTTTTAAGTTCTTTCAGCTTATCTTCGCGACGTGCAATTGCAACAACTGTTGCCCCAAAGTTATTTAATGATAACGCAACGCCCTTCCCAATACCAGAAGAAGCTCCCGTAACAATAAAACGTTGTTCCGTATTAAAAGAAATCATTTTACAGTCCTGCTTTCTTAGCAATATCACCGATTGTTTTCATTTCTTTATAGTCTTTCAGTATTGTCTTAACACCAAAAGATTTATCTAAAAACGCCATTGTTGCCATTATAGACAGAGAATCCCACTCATCTAAGTCGGCTAAAACGGTATCAAGCGTAATTGCTGTTTCTGTCTGTAAAACCTCGGTCATTTCATTCAAAAATTCTTCTTTAGTCATCTTTGCTCTCCTTTAAAATATTTAATCCAATAATTAATTTGTTCTTCTCTTGTTGGACGATTCTCTGGTGGGTTATATGTTGAAACACCCCCATTATAACATCCCGTCAAATCCAATGCTGCACCACCCCAAGATAACCCGATGCCAAAGGTGCATAAAATCACCTTGCTTAGAGGCCTTGCCTGGTCACACAAAACAGTTACTACCGAATTTGTAGAATTATTTGCATATTTTGAAAAAACATCAGTCGGGGTTTTGTCCTCTGGGATTTCTGCTTTTGAAATAATGCTTTCAACAATTTGCTTGTTTGCTTGATGTATTGCAAACAAATCCACATCATCTATCGTCCAATTTGCTGCAAGCATTGTATCTTTTAACAGTTGTGGCGCTACCTCTATCGAAAAGTTAAAGACATCTTCGCCATTCATAACAACTTGTCGCAATAAAACTTTGTTCCCTGTTATATCTTCAACATATAAATCGATTGTTTCTTTATCCAAAGGCAGCCGCATTCCTCCTAATGGATAAATGATTTTATTCCACCCCAACCCATCTGTTCCAGTAACAAAAAAAGCCTCATGATTTTCTGGAGTATATTCCAGAACTGTTGCTGATGCTGCATCACCAAAAACAGGAGCGACTTTCCTATTTGTTTGATCATTTGCCCGTGCGCATAAATCTCCAGCAAGAAGTAAGCATTTTTTATAATTACCTGAAGAAATTAAAGCATGGGCTGTCATAAGCGCATGAACATATCCAGAGCAACCCATATTTAGAGCAATTGACGTACAACTTTTATTTAATTTTAACTTCCCATGAGCAACACATGCATCATTTGGCTCTTTATAGTCGGGTTTTTGATTAACGAAAATTAACAAATCAATATTATCACGGTCAATATTCATTTCCGATATAAGTTTTTCTGCCGCATCCACGGTTAAATCTGTAACGGTCGTCAATTCATCAGCAATATATCGGCGTCCATATCCCATCATCTTCTTGGCCCGAGCTAGTTTTTTTGGATTATTGTCAAAATACTGTAACTCATCATCAATAACGATATAATCCTGAGGGATGCTTGTTTTGATTCCTTTAATTACTACATGATTAAATGTTGTTATCTTCATCTCCGCTCCTAAATAGGTCAAAATATTATTCTTCTGTTTTTGTCGTATGAAATGCCCAAAACTTATTAAGAATAAAATTAAATGGTATTGTAAACATATAAATAATAATTGGGGCAATATATTTATTAAGAGTCAATAAGTCTACAAATATTAATAAAAGAATATTACTAATAACTAAACCTGTAGTTCCATATGTAATAAAAGTTTTTATAAGAGTATTGAATGCGTTTCGATATTCATTTTTTCTTTTTATGAAAACATACTTATTATTCCAAAAGAACGAATTTAATACACTAATAAAAAATGATACTATATTGGAAATTAAATAGGGAATTCCTATTAGGGTTAATAAAGCATAAGTCCCATATGCAATTAAAAAATTTGAAACACCAACAAACCCAAACCTTATAAACTGCATTAAAGTTGAAATCATTATATCAGTGGCTGTTTGTTCTTAAAATAATAACATTCATCTACTATTCTTTCCAAAAACATTTTTATTTGTTTGTCGGTTATTTCTGTTGCATTATGATTATTCAGATAATGTTTTTCCCATTCTACCGTAAGTTTTATTGCTTCGTAAATATCTGTAAATGGCTTCCAGTTAAGAATAGTCTTGCTTTTCGAACAATCTAACTTAAGGGATACAGCTTCATGTGGAGCATCGATTATTTTTTCTTTTTCCCATTTAATTTTGCCCCACTCTTTACAGAAGAGAGTAGCAAGTTCACCTGTTGTTATGGAATTGTTATCATCTGGACCAAAGTTATAACTTCCAGCCATCCTTTTATCAATACACTGTCTTTGAGCAAGCAATATATAACCGCCTAAGCAGTCTAAAACATGTTGATATGGTCTAATTGAATCAGGATTTCTTAAGATAATTGCTTTTCCACTTTCAGCTGCTCGTATGCAATCAGGGATAATTCGATCAACAGCATAGTCCCCGCCTCCAATAACATTACCACTTCTTGCTGTTGATATTGCGGGAGAATTTTTATCTTTGAAAAATGAATTCTTATAACTAATTGTAATTAACTCCGAACAAGATTTACTATTTGAATACGGATCATATCCACAAAGTTCCTCATTTTCCCGATACCCCCATATCCATTCCTTATTCAAGTATACCTTATCTGTTGTTACATTCACAAATGATTTAATACTCGGAGTCTGCCGAACAGCTTCAAGAACATTTACCGTTCCCATTACATTAGTTTCATATGTTCTGACTGGTTCTTTATAGGACAATCTTACAAGGGGTTGTGCTGCGAGATGAAAAACTATTTCCGGACGAGCTTTTTGTATTTCTTTTATAAGTTTTTCACCATTGCAAATATCACCTATAATAGAATTTATTTCCTTTGCTGTTTTTGTAAGCTCAAAAAGACTAGGATTAGTTACAGGACCAAGAGAATAACCGGTAATATCTGCTCCTGCCATTAAAAGAATTCTAGTTAACCATGTTCCTTTAAAGCCTGTATGCCCAGTAATAAAAATTTTTTTACCTTTATAAAAATTAAACATACTATTCATATTATTAATCAAAATGACCCCAACTATCCCAAGGTGCATGCCTTGTTGCCCATAATTTATTAAGTTCATCTTTATCTTTAAGCATATCCATTGGATGCCAAAAACCTTCATGTTTATAGGCTCCGAGTTGTCCAGCTTTGGCAAGATTTTGAAGAGGCTCCCGCTCCCAAACAACTGTAGGATCATTTATAGCAATATAATCGAATGCTATATTTTCACATACAAAAAAACCACCATTAATCCAACTGTCACTTGGTTTTTCCTTAAATTGACTGATTGTCCCATCATCTTCAATCTCAAGAGCTCCAAAACGTCCCTCTGGTTTCACTGCAGTAAGAGTAACTGTTTTACCAGATTTTAAATGGTATTCTACTAATGCATTTAAGTTCACGTCAGAAACACCATCTCCATAGGTGAGCATAAAAGGTTCTTTTCCAACATATTTCTGGGCTTTTTTTATTCGACCTCCGGTCATAGTATCAAGTCCCGTGTATAACAATGTTATTGTCCATGGCTCTGTCCTGGACTTATGAATTTGAACATCGTTATTTGCCAAATCAATTGTCATATCTGAATAACGAGTGTAATAGCTTAGAAAATAGTCTTTAATAATATGGCCTTTGTAACCAGTAAGGATAATAAAATCATTAAATCCATAATGACTATATATCTTCATAATATGCCATAGAATTGGATAACCGCCTATTTCTACCATTGGTTTTGGAATTTTCAGAGTTTCTTCTCCCAAACGCGTCCCTAACCCACCTGCTAAAATAAGTGTTTTCATAAAATACCCTTTCTTTAATTAGGTTTTTTTGTTCTATATCTTTCTACTGCTTCCTTGGGATTCCCATCAAAAACAAGATGTCCATGATCAAACCAAAGAGCCCTTGTGCACACCTTTTCTACAAAATTCAAGCTGTGGGTTACAACCAATACAGCATCTGCATTTTTTATCATATCCTGAATTGTTTCGCTCGCTTTTTTTTGAAAAGAAGCATCTCCAGCACTTAAAGCCTCGTCTATAATAAAAAGCTCTGGCTGAACAGCGGCGGCAACACTGAATCCAAGTTTTGACCGCATTCCACTTGAATAGCTTTTTATTGGCTTATCTATATCATCTCGCAATTCGGCAAAATCAATAATATCATCCTTTAGTTCTTTGAGCCTTTTCTTGGAAATTCCTATCATCATTCCATTAAGATATATATTATCTTCTGCAGATAACTGCTGATTAAACCCAGAGCCAAGACTTAGGAGTGATGATGTTTTTCCATCAACAAACAGAGTACCTTCGTTAGGTTTATATATTCCGACCAATGTCCGGCACAATGTGGTTTTACCCGCTCCATTGCTACCTATTATACCTACTATTTCTCCTTTGTTTATAGAAAAAGAAACGTCCTTTAATGCCCAAAATAACTGTTTTCCCATCTTAAAGCTGACACCAAGATGATCTGCTCTAATAACACATTTTTCTTTAATATCAGCTTCTGTTTTTTTATAATTAATATTTTCTTTCTGAATATTTGCTAAAACATTTTTAGGAGTTGGCCTTGAAGTAAGCACATAATTCAAGTATGCATCTGCAACTTCAGAAGGATTTCCATCCTTTTTCACATAGCCCTTATCTATCCATATTGCTCTTGTACATCTTTTTTTAACAAAGTTCATATCATGGGTAACAACTACTATCATTCTGGCTTTTGTTATCAATTCTTCAAGCTTTTTGGCGGACTTTTCCCGGAAAGCCAAATCCCCAGTACTTAAGGTTTCATCTAATACAAGTGTCTCTGGTGCAATCATTGCTGCAATGCTGAACCCCAATCGGATTTTCATTCCTGTGGAATAATTCTTTATAGGGATATCTATAAATTCTTTGAGTTCGGAGAATTCATAAATTTTATCATAGTATTCCCTCATCTGATTAAGGGAAAGCCCCATCATTGTTCCGTTTAAAAATATATTTTCTCTTCCTGTAAGTTCTGAATTAAATCCAACCCCCAAAGACAGAAGTGCTGAAACAGAACCGGTTATAGTTAAAGAACCTTTGTCTGGTTTAAGCAGACCGCCCAAGATTCTGCATAATGTGGTTTTTCCTGTCCCATTTGAACCAACAATCCCTAATATTTCACCAGAGTATCCTTTGAACGTTATATCGTTAAGAACCCATTTCTTTGTTTTTTTCAGTTCTTTCAGTCGAATTTTATTTAATATATAAGAACGAAAATCTTCACGTTTTTTATCACCATAATAAAAGAGACCTGTATTCTGGGAATCAATGATTACTTCTTTTTCTTCTGGCATTATTTATAGTGCTTTAATTATTTTATGTTCGTTTTTATTATAGAATGCAAACATTCCTAAAATGAAACCAACAGATAGAACCATAAGTAATAATAATAGTTTAAAATCGGGGAAAGTTTTATACATCATGACATCTCTATACGCCTGTAATATCCAAGCTAAGGGATCATACTTTATAACCCAGACATATTTCTTGGGCAAGAAATTAATCTCCCAGATTACCGGAGCAACGAAGTGTAAGATCATTATTATATGACTAACTATATTCTTAAAATCTCTAATGAATACACATATATATGATAGGAAAAGTGAAATTGCCAACTGAAATAAAAGTTGTACGACAATTATAAGGGGAAGACATATCAGTTCTATACCCTGCGATACATGGAAGAAGAATAATAAAACCTCTACAACAATCAGACCGAACAGGAAATTGATTGTCTGTGACAACACGGTTCCAAATGAAAAAATAGCCTTGGGTAAATAAACTTGAGTTATTATTCCTGCATTGCTGACAATGGCTCCAGATGAAAGGCTTACCGACGTGCTGAAGTATCGGAATACGACCATTCCAATTACCAAAAATTGAGAATAATCTGGGCTACCCCGTTTCATAATTACAACTACCAAGAAGTAGTAGACCATGATATTTAGGAATGGGTCGAGCAACCACCACAAATAGCCTAAAAAAGTGTTCCGGTTCTCTGCTTTGAGTCCTGATGTAACCAAGAACAAAAGGAGATCTCGTCGTTTCCATAATTCTGAAATGTATTTAATCATTTTTGCCTCATTATAATGGTGCGCAGCCAATTTTTACTTGAAGTCTTGTCGTTTATTTCAAATTGTTCGCTATAAAGAATAAAAATATTCTCGTTTTTTGTAACATCTTTCTTTGTTTTCTTAAATTCAACACCATATTTCCCGCATGCGTATTCAACAATGAAATCTAAATCACTCTCCCCGACTAAAGTGATAGCTTTATAACCATCCTTTACTGCCGCAGATACAAGCTGCTCTATTCCTTCTTTATATTGGTTGACATCATCAATGGTGCGCTTAAAGTATCGATAACCGCGCTTAAAAATCTCTTCCATACCGGCAGGAGAAACAACATAGCTAATGTTCCTGCTGTTAAGGCGCTTGGTCATAAGCCAACCTTTCTCAATCAGGCGCTTGAGGATGGCATTGGTCATACCAAGCGAGATGCCGGCTTTATCTGCAAGATCCCTTTGCTTTAGTGAGTCGTTATAGTAGATGTGTTCTAGGATAATCGCTTCTTTATCCGAGGTGTACATTGTTATATGTTTTTTAGTGATTCAGTTTACTTCACTTCTTGTTATCATAAAAAACATCAAATTTAGTTGCTACTACTGCATTGTCTTCTGTTAAAAGCGGAACATCTCCCAAAACCGGATAAGCAAGTAAACTCTCAGAAGAATAATATGCGTCCGCCTTCTTAAAAAGTTTTGTTCCTGTTACGGGGCAACGCCATCCTCCAAAGGCTGGATTATTGTTGGGACTTTTCTCTATAATCATAAGACCGCTAGGATTTAGTTCCATCTCGCTTGTCCCATACAAATCCCATAAAACAACGTTTAATCCAAGTTCTTTTGCTGAGGAATAAAGATTTTGAATATACCCATGCTCATCCATCCTCTTTCTTGCCTCATCACTTGCTAGCTCATATGCTGGTTCTATAAGAATTAAATACTTATTAGTTACACGGAATAATTCAGACAATAGTTCCTTTTCCTTGCCCCTGTTTGGCTCAAGAGCATGACGGGTAAAAACAATATCAAAAGAATTATCTAGACAAGGAATATTGAACATGTCTCCAACAAACAAAGATATTTCACTTTTTCCCTTGTATTCATTTTGGATAAAATTCTGTGCATATTTTATTCTTGACCAAGATAAATCAAATCCTCCGATAACTTCAAAATGACGATTAACAGATTCAAGCAAAGGAACAAGATCTGTAGCTTCTCCCACGCCACAATCAAGGATGCTGTTACATTCAACACCAATATCATCTATTATCTTTGCCAATCGCTTTACACTATTGAATCTTGCCTGCTTGTTTTCTTTATAATAATTAATATATGTCCCTGCTTGAAAGTCATAGCTTATTAATATGTCAGAAAGATCATTGATTTTTTCGTTTTTTTCTTGTTTTAGCCATTTAATAATATTTATGTTTTTATTTTCATATAAGTCTTTGATTCTAGTGAGCAATTTAAATTTATCATTTTTCATTTTTAATTCTCCTTATATAGTTCATTTTTAAACAGTTATTTTTCTTCTACCAATTTAATCGTTCTTCTTCAATGACTAATGGTCTATTCATGAGCCTTTGGTTCATGCTCATAATATATTCCCCTAAAAAACCAATGAAAAATAATTGCATAGATCCCAAAAAGAATACACCAACTACAAGTGATGCAAGCCCTATGGGCATATCATTCCAAAACAATAGTTTACGAATTATACTGATTATTGCAATCAAAAAACTTGCCAAAGCCATAATCATACCAGCAAATGTTGCTATTCTAAGACCTGCTTTTGTATAGCTAGTGAATGAAAGCATAGCTGCATCATACAATCGATAGAAATTAAATTTTGATTTGCCGCTTCTACGCTTGGCATGATGATATGTCAAGCTGGTTCTTTTGAAACCAACCTCTGCTACTAATCCGCGCAAAAAGGGAATAGGGTCGTTAAGTTTTCTGATTGTTTCAATAAATGTTTTATCGTATAGACCAAAGCCGGTAAAGTGGTCAATCTGCTTCACAGAGGATGATTCTATTGCGGACAACTTGCGAATAATTTTATAATAACAAGTGCGTATAAACCGGATAACTTTATTCTCATCATCAGATGTTTTCTGAGTAGAAACTATTTTTGCGCCTTTTTCCCATTCTTGAACAAATTGGGGAATCATTTCTACGGGATCTTGAAAATCGCAACTCAACATAATTACACAGTCCCCTTCAAGTTGCATTAATCCATAACATTCAGAATTAAAGGGACCAAAGTTTCTGGCATTAAAGATTGCTTTTATCTTTGGATTGTTTTGGCAAAGATTTCTTATAAAAGGCCTTGTATTATCTGTAGAATTATTATCAATAAAACAGATTTCATAGTTATATTGAGAACAATTATTTTTCAGTTGCTCCTCTATTGCTTGACTTATAGGAATAACATTGCCTTCTTCGTTGTAACAAGGAACTAAAACACTAATTTTCTTCATATTTGTTCTCCTGTTTTTTTATAATGACACATTGCTGTGCCCCCAAGGGACACCATTTAAAAAGACGTTCAAAACTTGTTATTAAATATGAAAAACAACTCTTTTTCTGTTTTTTTGATGTAAACCTGAATGGAGAGAACAAAGTATACCCATGCCAAAAAATTATTATATCTTTTCTTTCAGAAAATAACGCCAACAACTTTTTTTTTGTATACATCCAGTTAATATCATCAACTTTGTTATCTACATCAGTTATAATACGCTTGGTATATGGATTGATTAGATTGTGTTCAAAAATAGCCCAATATCCATCAGGGGTTAATTTGTCCACCACCGCATTAACCCAAATCTTTCGTTCTGTGGGGGCAATATGATGTAACACACATGATGTGAATATTAAATCAAATTTATCTTTTAAGTTAGAAAACTCATCAATATCAGCATTGTTAAAATAATGGGCAAGCGGATAATTTTTTTTTGCAATTTGTAATTCATCATCTGAAACATCACATCCAAAAAGATTAGTTCCATAAAAATATGCGGCTAAATATTTTAAGCTGCGCCCTACTCCACAACCAAAATCAAGAATACTTCTTATATTTTTTTTCTTTAAAAGAATATGTGCTAGCTGAACTTTATATTCCGTATATTTTTCGGCACCTCCCCACATATACTTGCCAAGAAGATTTTCTAAGTCTTCGTCATATACATCTGCAATTTCATTAAAATCTGTTATTGGCATACTGTTTTTTTCCTCCAGCCTATAATATTTTTCAAGAAACCCGAATCCCTGCTTAATTCTTATGAAAACAAGAAATTTTTTACAAGACCATAAAATACATTTAGATTTCTTCTATGCTGTTTTTAAAACAAAAATTGAACTCCAAGCGTGTTTAAGAATAATCGCTATTTTATCCGAAGTGTACATATATGGGTATTCCCTGCCCATATTTGGTTTATAACTTATTAATGAAAATTATTAGGTTAAAGGGTAAATTAGTCATATCCTTTCGACAGACATATGAAACATTGTTAAAATACTTTTTATTCAAGCGGACATATTCACTTTCTTTTCTGACAAACTGCCCACGATCCATATCATTAAGGAATCTTTCAAACCAACTCATTCCTTTAAGATAGACCCCATCAAAGGAAACAAATCGTCCATCTGCCTTTAGCAAGCTTCTTATGCTGTTAAAACAGTTTTCAACTTCTTCATCGCTTATATGATGAATTACCGCTGTCATAAGAATAAGATCATATTTTTCTTGGCAATTTCTTGCAAAGTCATTGACATCTGCACAAATAAATTTAGCCCATTTTTTGTCTTTATATCTTTTCTGTGCAGCCTTTATATAATCTTTATCTAAGTCTACTCCGGTATAATCACATTTTTCAAAATATTCCAAAATATCAGAAGTTCCACACCCCAGTTCAAGCACCTTGAGCCCCGATACATCACCAATATATTCTTTCTTAAAAATACGTTGACGTTTTTTACCGCCTATGATGAATTGAAATGTATCATATATTATTGGAATTTCTAGGATTTTTCTAATTAACATGAGTTTAACTCCTTAATAAACTAATGCTGGTGAATAATTGATTACTTAACATAGGTATATATGCGCAAGCATACTGCGCCCATAGAAATGAAAAACTTAAATTAACTACCCGTGTCCAAAGACGCCGCCGAAACCTGCTGTCCCCTCTCCAGGCAGATTTTATCGTTCAACTTTTGAACATTATAGCATGAGGCGGATAGAAATGCAAGTAAAATATTTATATTATATATAATATAAAGGGCTTTATATTCCATTCTCGTTCTAGAGCTGATGCAAGTGGGCCACTAAATGCCCCGGTCGCTGTTGGGAAGCTTTTTATTGGTGGAATATAAAACGAAGATATATCTGGGTTTAAAAGTTCAACAGCAAAATATTCATTAACTAAATTTGAGCATAAATCATGATCGTCAATCAGAGCATATGGGCTGAATCTGACACAGAACATAATTATATTTGCTGCAATCGCATTGATACAATTTTTTAACGATGCTTCTGGGAAATAATCCGTTTTATTATGCTTTGTCTTATTATACACATCATACCATGGCAAAGGCTGTGTCGGGTTGGCAAATAATAAACATATTATAGAATTATATATTTTAAAGTACTACATATCATTTAGTATTTGTTCTGATGAAATAATTTTTGTTATTAAAATTAATTTCTTCTCTTCAGAATAATTTTCTTTTCTTTCCCAAATATCTTGAACAAATTCTTGTCGTTCTTCTTCTTTTTCAATTATTATATAGGAAATATCATCTGGCTCAAAAGTCAATTTATAATTGTTTAATTGTTTATTGAGTTTATTATAATCTCTATCAAGAATAATATATTCATTTTCTTTAAGCCCTTCTGGGACATATCTCCATTCTCTTTCGTCATAAAAAATTTTTGTTTTTTGTTTTTTATTTTCTATTTTTTCATTTTTTTCTTTGTCTTTCTCTGGTCTTATATCAACACCTCTATATGGTTTAAAAAAAGCAAAATAATAATTATTAAGTTCTTTTGCTTTTGTATTATTAATAAAACTTTTTACTTCTAATGAAGTCAAAAGTTTATAATAATTGTCAAAGAAAAAAGTCTTTTCTTTATAGTAAAAGACGGGGTTTAATTTATTCCTATTTACCCATTTTCTATTCAATCCAATAGCATATTTACCATATTCTTTAATATGACTTTTTATCTGCGACAAAGGAATATCACAAAAAGACACCATAGGAACCCAATAATCATAGTTGATTTTTTCTACAGCAAGCCTTTCTTTGCAATAATACGGAATAAAGTTGTTTTCCAAGATACTTAGCAAGCCCTCTTTATCTGTAAAATGAAATAAACTGTTTGAATGTAATCTCATATAATACTCCTTTCAAAGTGGTAATATATACCCCATCCCCACAACATACAATTATTATCCAGCTATAAATCTAAGATATCTCTTTTTAGCTTGCTAAAAATACTGTTTTGATCCAAGTCATCATCCTCGTGAAAAATTGTTCGCTTAATATCTATTTCTGTTGTGTTTTCTCCTTTGTTTTTTAAGTACTCTGCAACATCTCTAATTCTTTCAGGTGGCCATTTTTGTTTTAATTCTTCCAACAATAGAGCTTGTTTTTTTATCCAAATTGAATTATAGCGCTTCTCCAAATCAAAAGCATTTATTTCCCTGGAATAAATACTTTTTGTTTCAAAAATAACAGAATTTTTATCTATGTCGCTGATAAAACCAACAGAATTAGGTTCAATCTTAATTTTTACATCTTTATCAAAATCATAATTTTGACTACTCGGAATTAAATTGGAATAATCTGTTATTGCCGGCTTGGTTTCTAAATAATATAGATTATTCATCTTTTTCCTACCCTTTATTCGACTATTACAAATAGGGCATGATGGAATAAGGTTGTATAATGACAATGCTGTTATCGGGCTTTCTCCCTTTCCAAAAAAATGGTCTAAATCAAACATTCTTTTAGATTTACTATTTTTTACATATGGAAAAATATAATTCATTTCACAATAATAGCAACTTGTGATTTTTAATAATTCTGCGTTTTTAATAAAAAAGTCAGCAATAAGCTGATTATGTTTTATTTGTTTTTTTATTTTTGATAGTGAAATATTGCTGATTTTTTTAATTGAGTCATAATCATAATTAAAAATACATTTTGATGCATTTTTTTCATCATCCGTTAAATTTATACTATCTAAATAAAAAGTGTTTAACAAACGAGGGTCCGCAATAATAATATCTTTGACATTGATAGGATAGATATTACATGTGGGGCGTCGAGTAATTATTTCTGAATGTAAAATATCCCAGCCTTTCTGTAATAGTTTTAAATCTAGTATCTCTAAATATTTTTCCTTGTGATCGGCAAATACGCTATAGTCAATTCTTTTCATTTTCTTTAGATGTTCCTAAATAATTAATCATTTTTTTCATCGTTCTTTTAAAATATTCATCCCCAATTTGCTCTATTAACCAATTATAAAAATCTATGTTTTTTGAATATTCCTCTAATGGTTCTTTTTTATTATAATCTTCTATTATTTTGTTGAATATCACTTCTGCAATACATCCTACTGGGGCATCAAGAAAGAACTGATTTTTTAATAAATCATAAATATTTGCACTAAATGTTTTTTCTTTTTTGGGGATTAAATTGATACTTGAATTATCATTTTGCACACTTAAAACATTTGAAAATGGAATATCACTCAACATAAATGGAGAATGCGTTACAATTGTAAGATTTATTGAAGTTATATCCAGTAAATTGCATTTGTTTAAACAGTTTAATAAGTTATGAATAAATATTCGCTGATATTCAGGGTGATAATACAATTCTGCTTCATCAAAGACTAATGATATGTGTTTATATTTTACTTTTTCCTTTGTTTTCTGAATGCTCTGTAAATTTTCCAAGTGATAAATTATATAACTTATTGAGTTTAACATTTGATTTTCGCCACTGCTCATATCCTTTAATTGAATATTTCCTTTTTTTTCAGATACTTTTTGGTAAAAGAATTCTGTTTTAAAAAATGGCGGGAATAAATCCATATATACATCTTCATATGAGGCATTTTCATATTTTTTCATTAAGGTTTCAGCTTTAACTATTCCCTCTTCTTTTGAAGAATATTTCCTTTTTGAAAAATAATTAAAGCATTGTCTCAGTTTTAATGAAGTATGATCAACATTCCTTAATAATTCATCTATTATTTTTTCCAAACTATTTATATATTTGTTGTATAAACAAGTACCATTATTTTTTATAATATTATTTAGCAAATTAAATATTTCATATTTTTTATATAAATCATATGTAACACACATTTTTATTGTTTTATACGATAAATAAGCCAAACCATTTGCCAATATATCATTGTTTTTGTGCCGTATTGAAAGTTTCTTTTCCCATTGCGAAGATATAATATTAAAATATTCTTCAATTGTTTTATTCAATTCTTTATTTGAAATTTTTTTATTATTCCAATCAGTCTTATAATATTGAATTATTTTTTTATATAATTGGATTATATATTTTTTCCGACCTTTTAATTTATAATGAATCTCGTAAGGAATATAGCCTTTTACGAATTCATATTTTTTCCCAAACAAAAGTGATAATATTGAAACTCGTTCCTCTGCCAAATGATTCTCATTATTAATATCTATTGAATTACTATCTCGATATGGAAGTAAAACAATTGGTGTGAAATATCCATCATTTTTATGAAAAATCTTATTTTTCCATTTATCTTCTCCTGAATAAGAATAAAGGCTATAATTTATTCCAATCGAATAAAAAAAGGAGGAGCAAATAAAATCAATTATTTCATTTTTATCCATTGTTTGGGAAAATAAATCTTTGAAATCTTTATTGTATAACAAAACAGGGTAACTTCCCTTTTGCTTTGCAATTTGAGAATGAATACACCATATTTCCCCATTACACTCATAATATAATTCTGCATCAAAACCAGGAGCCCAGATTGTATCAAAGACAATTTCGTCTCTAAAAAAGATTGAATTAGTCTTTACAGAAAAATTATTTATTATTCTATAATAAATATCCAATAAAGTAGTTTTACCTGTACCATTTTTTCCTACAATACAATTAACATTTAAAGAAAAATTAAGATGTTCCCCAGAAAGAGCTAAAGAATATAATTTATTAATATATTTTTGATTTAATGCTATTTCCTTTTGAATTACATCACAATTTCTTTCTTCAAAAAATAATTTATGACAATTATAAAAATTACCAAAAGGATACCATGTTTGTACTTGTAAATTTTTAATAACTTTTTTATCACCATTATTTAAATAAATTCCAATAATTTGCACTTATTCCCCTTCTCCTTTTTTATAATCTTATTATACATTTTCTATTCGTGCAACTTTTTTATTAATTATATTCTATTTGTTTTTTATAAAGAATTATTGAAACATAGGGCATTTCAAGGAGCATTTCAATGTTTGGAATCTCTAAAATATCCCGAATCAAAAGAATTCTAATTGTCTTTAACAAAATCGAATTAAGCAGAATAGGGTTTATTGTTTTTATTCTTTCATCAAAACTACCATGGCTAAAATAATCACGCAACAAGATACAGTTTTGTATAAATGATACAGATGATGAATCGATATTATTAAGTAAATAATTATTATAATCTTCTTGAAAAAAAACTGCCTCTTATTCTCCAAGAAAAGAAAAAGAACTTCCCAGCAAGATTCCAAAGTGTCCATGATGATATTTTTAATCCAGACAACTGGGAAATCGTGGGTCCGGGCTCTGCGCCGTGACGCATTTAACCCAATTTTGAAAGAATAGCCCCCTAAGTAGAGCATATGAGCTGTATCTGACACAGAATATTATAATATTAGTCGCAATCGCATTGATACAGTTTTCTAATGATGCTTCCGAGAAATAATCTGTTATATTATGTTTTGTCTTATTATACCCATCATACCAAGGCAAGGATTGTGTCGGTTTGGACGCATCCCAATTTTTAAACGGCTGAAAATTTTGCTTAATCAGATGTCTGGTGAAGATTACATTATATTATGATAAAAATAGTTATAAGTAGTGACTTTTTCAACATTTTTAATTCTTTCCCGGCTTCTTATGTTATAATTGTTCTTAACAGGTATATCAAAAGAGAAAACAAATAATTAAAACATGTACATTTCATGCTGTTGGACAAGGGGCATTTTATTCTGAAAAACATGAAGGCTTTCACATTGTCTACGACTGTGGAACATCCAATAGTCCCAAATATATTTCACAAGAAATACAACAAACTTTTAACAAAAATGATGAAGTAATTTTATTTATATCGCATTTTGACAAGGATCACATTTCTGGCATATCTGCACTCCGGAACAGGACAAATATAACTCACGTGATAATGCCTCTTTTATATGATGAAGATAAAGTCTTAAAAATAGCTTATCTTAGGGCAAATAGGTTAAATGAAAAAATACTTGCAAACCCAAAAGAATATTACGGAGAAAAAACAAAGATTATTTATGTGGAGCCTAATTCTTCTGAGAAAGACAATGAAGAGCCTTTTTATCTTGATTCGCTCTCTGAATATAATAATGATATTTCTTTACAAAAAACAATAATTAAAAGCGGGAGAATTATTAAGAGGAATAAATATACAGACTGGATTTTTGTGCCTTACAATTATGATAGCAAAAGCCGACATCGGCAAATCATTAATATGCTAAAAACACTGAAAATTAATGTAACTCAGTTCATAAAAGATTCCAAATACGCCTTATCGCAAATAAAAAACCATTTAAAAGAAATAAAACAAATATATAACGATACCAAGGGAAATGGAATAAGGGGGAAAACCTCCCTCATAAATGAAAATTCAATGTTCTTATATTCTGGACCAATTGTTGAGCCTTGTAAACACTCCTGTCAAATAAATGATGAAAAAGTCAATGTCCTTATTTATTGCCTACATACTGGTTGTATTTATACTGGTGATGGAAATTTAAATTTGGTAGAATTAGATAAAGTTTATTCAAAGTTCATCCATAATGTAGGAACTGTTCAAATTCCTCATCATGGCTCCAAACATAACTTCAAAGAGGATTGTTTTATCGAGAAAAACTATATCTGCCCAATATCAACTGGATTTCGTCATTTAAAAAGTGCTGAAAACATTTCCGATTATCTAGCAAATACTGGATGTTTCCCTTATATCGTTACAATGGGAACAAATAGCTTACAGGAGTTTTTTAGCAGGTGTTTGGACATGGATTTGGAAAAGCCAATTTATGTTTGGCCTTAATGACATCATTATGCTAAAGGAGCATCTGATATTTCAAGGGAAACATCTGGGTGATTTTCCCATAGTCGATTTTCATAAAGTTCATACTGAGCAGCAGATATGGCTTTTGGACCAAAAACAACAGCGTGCAAACTATCATGTGCCCAAATATTAAGATAATCTGAATATAATTTTTCTCCGTCGTCTTCAATTGCTTTATCTGTTGGATCAATTAATTGCAATACTCTTAATTCTTTCTCCTCGGCAAAGTCTGATAATTTAATAAAATAGCGAAGTTTATATAATATCTTCATTCCTGTTTTCTGCATTTCTTTGCTTTTTAATTTTTTCATTTCTGATAATAGTTTATGAAAGGAATATTCCAAGTTTTTTTCTTTTTGTTTACTTTTTGAACTGGGATAACTATTCCATTTGGGTTTTTGTATATCAAGCGATATCTTTGTCGGTTCTAAATCATCCTCATTGGGATAATAATAAAGCATATTTTTATTTTTATCATAATATAATATCCAAGCCAATGGTTGGCGATAATCCTTTTTTTCAGATGCTGTCCCTTCACCGCTAAAAAACTTTTCAAAATGCATTGTTGAGAAGTCTGTTGCAAAAAATTTCTTGTTAAAAATTAATGAAACCCCAGTACCTTCTTTATTGTCTTTTTTCCCATACAACCTAAACATTGTCAATGAGTTTTTGTTTCTAGAATAAGATGTTTGCATAGCAATATAGCGGTTTTCATTTTTAGAATCAAAAATAATCTTGGGAATATTATTAAAAAAAAGTAACGGCAATACATTTCCCTCAATCTTGTCATTTGCTGCGGCTAGTGATACAAGACGAATAAATGAGTTGTTCTCATCTTTTGACATTTTTTCAAATGTTTCAATACTTGTATAATGACTTATTTCCTTTACCTCTGCGTCATTTGTTATTATTAATTGAGTCAATATCAAATATTCCCAAAACCAGATTCTTCTCAAAATTTTTTTTTCTTCTTCTGTAAAATCTTGTCCTTCAAGCAAATAACAAAAATAACCATCACCTTCAATAAATGTTGATTCTAAGAATGAGGGAATTAAAAATTCTGGTTCATAATTTAAAACTGAAGAATACTTAATAATCTCATTAAAAACTTTAAATCTAAAATCTGAACTATTATTAAAATACTGTATTAAATCTTCTTTCAGTGGCGAACTAGGGTTTTTTGCTTTCAGAAAAGCTTTAATGAGAAGAAAAAACATTCTTCTATAAAATTTTTCTTTGTGGTTAGAATATTCTTTTTCCAAATCATTTATTATAATTCTTACATCAGAAAGAAGTGGAAACTGAGTAATGTCGGATGTATTATCTAGTAAGTAGGAATTAAGCAGAACTAACTTTGCTTGAATTTCAAAGGAACAATCATGCTGAGATAAATAATCATTCATATAATTAATTGCATCATTATATTTTTTAACGTTATAATAGACAACACCTTTAGCATAACTTGAAAAATAGGTTTCATATTCTTGAACAAAATTTAATGCTTTAACATATTCGCCCTCATGAAGAAGTGTGCTAATTTTTATTATACAATTATCACGAGATGGTTGTTGGGTTATTTCTTTATCTATTTCTTCATGTATTTTTTTATATTTTCCTTCAGAAATTAATTGATTAAATTTTGAATGATCCATTATCTTTTCTGTTTATTAAAGAACTAAATTATGTCTATTTTATTTTAGTATTATTTTTTATCCAATCCCATGCACTTTTAGGCAACCAGCCATTTGTTGCACCATCTTTAACGTCTATGATTATAAAACTATCATTCTTTTCAATTTTTGTTTTTAATATATTTGTCCATTCTGCAACATCTTTTTCTGTTATTATTATCCAAAACGATTCTAAATAATGCCACCATCCATTAGCTGCTTTAATTGCTTCATATAGTGATTCATAATTAGAACTTTTGTTTTTTAAATCATAAGAAATTATTAATGTATTCATTTTAATCGACCTCCTTTAACATAGTTGCAGTCAAATGCCTTGGAGAAATGTCTACCAATCTATTACCCCATTTTTTATCCCACTTAAGGCTAAATTTTCTTCTTAATATATATCCTCCCTCGCAAGATATTATAACTGCTAATTGAATCTCTCCATTATGATATTCTGTGTCAATCTCATTGCTACCAATCAGATAAATAATTTCATGCATATTACCTGTTCCCTGTTTATCTTGTGGTTCTTGTTTATTAAATAAAGATGCAAGTTTTATATCAATAGATGAATGCCTTGAAAGACATTGATTTTCCTCAATCTTTATTGTCTTGTTTTTTATTGGTATTAAACATTTATTATTAGTTTGATGATTAATAAAAATAGCCTCTGATATTTGAATTTTTATATTTTTTGCATCAATTTTTCCTTTGTTTTTTAGAGTAATCAATACATCATAACTGTCTGCTGCCAAAATACTATTATTAGCATTGTCCTGTAAATGCTCGCTTAATAATGAATTATTTAGATTTTGTACAATGAAAAGGGCAGGTTTTCTCCATAAGGCCACAATTTCCTCTTTAAGAAGGGCAACAAATACCGCCAGCAGAGTAAATAATGCCAAGAAAAAATTAATAATTAAAATCCATCGTTCATAACAGGATATTACTTCGGTATTCTTACTAACCAGAGGAAGAATGTTCTTTATAGGAAACAACATCCCAATGAGGTATGAACCAATGGCGACAACAATTAACCCAATAATGATTTTTACTTTATTATTCACAGGTTTTCCTTTATTCCACTATAATTCTATCATGATTATTACCAATTGTATAGCAAAAAGTTATTATTCATTTTTCAATCAATATTGTTGAGTTTTTATATCCTCTCAAGTGGTATTTCAATATTTGGAATCTCCAAAATATCCCTAATCAAAAGAATTCTAATTGCCTTCAGCAAAAATGCATTAAGCAGAATAGGGCTTATTGTTTTTATTCTTTCATCAAAACCACCATGGCTAAAATAATCTCGTAATGAGATGCAGTTCTGTATAAATGATACATATGTTGATTCCGTATTATCAAGTAAATATTTTTTAAAATCTTCTTGAAATAGTTGCCTTTTATTCTCCAAGAAAAAGAAAATGAACTTTCCCAGTAGTGTACCACTCAGAACAGTATCTTGGGGATATTTTTTATCTAAATTAAACATTTTTAAATATTCTCTTTTGACCGAAACCGCTTTGCCATATTTATAACGCATCAATCCTTCGAAAATATGAACCAAATTCTCCGTTTTCATTTCTGTAATAAATTTATCTGGAAATCTAAGAATATAGAAAAGCATATTCAATATTTCAATCTTTTTTAAACAGAGATTGTTCCATCGAGAAAAAACAATGTCCCATTGAGCAATTGAGTTAAAGTCAATTATATTATCATATTTAGTCTCTCTGCCCTCTATGGTTTTAAACCAGCACTTGTTTGAAAATTTTTGATCAGAATTATAATACAGTTCAACATCAGTAATATCTGAGTTATTTCCGGAGCACAGCATGATGAACGAATTGATATATGTTATATATCTCCTGACCATTTCAATGCTTATTTTTGTTTTCGCCGTTATTTCAATACTTACCTCATTTTGTAACTCAATGTGTTGACTTACATTGAAAACTTTTCTAACGTTAAGCCCTGAAATAAAGTTAATATCAAGCGTCTTAGTTGAAAGAATATGATAAACTTTTTGTTCTAATGTATATGATATTTGCTCCAACAAAGAACCTTTTGTATGCTTCAATTTAATATCTTCTGCTGGTATCCATTTGTTTGCATAACTTGTTTTCAGGACGGCTTTTGTAACTACCTTTTCATCATGTTTTTCTAGAATTACGCCTTCATATATGGCCTTCGTTTCTATACAAAATTCACCAGTAAAATATACATAAACATCATTCGTGACCGAATCTTTAATATAATTGTCAACAAGAGTATAACCATATATATGTGTCAACGCCTCGTGATATCCGTAAAAAATGGAGCTTTTGTTTTCTTTAAATAACTTGATTAATTCTCGGTGTTCTTTAGCTTTAAGCTGTTCATGCGAGAAATAAATTTTTAAAACGGCTTTTTCTTCATAGATAAAAAGATTGCCAAAATAATCCTTATTTTTTAGATGAGGATTAGTCCATCGTCCTGAAATTATTGTTCCTGGTGAAAACAAATGTACACTCCTGAAGTTATTATAGCATAGAAAACTATAATTTGGACAGGCTTTTGTAGATGTCCGTATTAGCAAAAAGCGCAAAGAACTTATTAAGCAGTAAAATGATATTTAATAATTTTTTATATGATATATATTTTCTACTTTCAAAAAACTGAATGAAAATGTTGAAAAACACGATAATATTTAGCATTACCAAGTACTTACTATTTTAAGAAATGTAGTACTTGAAAATACTTTAATATTATCATAGTAATAATTCTTTAAGGTAGAAGTTTTTAACCGCGCAAGAGAGTTTCTAACTGTTTTAAAATCGTTGTTACTTGTTTCTGTCGGATTTGTAGAAAGTTCTTCTAAAATATCTTCTGTTTCATCTATCCCATCGGAGTCAATTACCACAATAAAGTTTATATTAATTTTTTTATCTTTTTTTTCGCATAGAGGGAAAATATGCTTTTCAAGAGTTACATATGTTTCAATTGCTTTTAACTTAAGAGAATCTAACAATTCATTTTTTTCTTTCTCTAAATTTTTCCAAAATAAATCCCAATACTTTTCACATACAGAATGAGTTTCATTACATTCTGCTATTTTAACATCAAAATTATTTTTTGTAATTCTTCGTTTAAATCCTTTTTTAAACTCAATAACATTAATATCATTCTCCAAGATGCAAATTCCATCTGCAGAAGATGGAAATAGATGGCTCTCATTAAAAAAATTAGGAACAATTTTTTTATCAAAATGATATATCTGCTTATCTGAAGAAACTAATGATTGACCCTTATCATCTTTAGAAATATTTGTTATTGTGTCTTTATAGGCGTTCCATTCCCTTTCAGCATATAAGAACAGATTTACTTTTATCATATTATTTCAAACCTTTTACATATTTATCACGCAACATTTTAGCTTCTGAAAGATACAGTAAAAAATCCTGATAAATCTTCCCAATATCATCATTAACATTAACATATGTCAAAAAATCATTATCAACTTTTTCTGTTTGATAAAAATTAGTTTTATCATTTATTTCATATTTACGCATATTAGCATCAAGCGCTAACATAAAATTTGAACTATGAGTAGTAAGTAAAACAGTAACCCCTAATTCTTTAACTAATAAAACAATTATTTCTGCAAAAACATTCTGCCATTCTGGATGAAGATGCGCTTCTGGTTCATCAAAAATAAACATTGTTGTCTCATTAAGAAATCCCTTCTCAAGAAGAATTTTTATTATTGAAAAAAGCTTAGATCCTGTTGCTAAATTATTTATTTTTAATTTTTTACCGTCTTGAACATAATAATTATCATCTGAAAAATCATAAGTACCTGGTAAAATTTTATCTAGTTGTTTTTTTATGGATTTTAATTGTTTATCTAAAATTACTTGTTCAAAAATAGTGATATCATTTCTTTTAAGCAAAAATCGTTTTAATTTATCTTCGTGATTTAAAATAGAGTTAAAAAAGAAAGATGTGTCGTCCGAATAAAATTTCGGGAAAAAACTTCTAGAAGATAAGTTATCAAGAACAAAAGGATTATCAACAAGAAAAACATTATTAAATGGGGAATTATAAAAAACAGGTTTTCCTTCTTTTATAATATTATTTTCTTTTATTGAGAATGAAAAAAGCAAATCCCCATCTTGTTCTATTTCAATTCTTGATAAACAAGAAGGGTTTTTTACTGGTTGTATTTGGTTAGAAAATTCATTTCTTAAAGTGCGATTAATACTTTCGCGTGTATAATCTATTAAACGGGGATCACTATCTAAGAATATAAATAAATCATCAAGTATTTTAAAAGCTTCCTCTTGTTTTTTGTTCATTATTCTTATAAAAAAATCAAAATTTGTCCTTCCGTCAGAAGGAACAATAAAATCAAATATATTTCTATTTGTTTTTTTTAGTTGCCTAAACAGCTGAGAAAAATCAATGATTTTTAATTCTAAATATAATTTATTTGTATATTGTTTTAATTCATCATATTTTTTTGAAGAATAATCAGAAAAAACCAGTCTTTTAAAATGTGGGTACTCTTCAAAAATATTTGTATTATTGCTGTCAAAAAAATGTCTAAGTCCTCTAAAAAATTCAAAAATCCTCTCAATCTCTCTAAGTTGTTTAATTATATAATCTCGCTTATCTCGTTCTGCTTTTTTATCTAAATTGCATACAGCATCTATCAGAGAATAGATAACTTTTCCAACTGTTGTTTTGCCAGAATTATTTTTCCCGGTTATTACGGTCAATCCCTTTATGTCAATCAATGAATTTTTTATAATTCCAACATTTTCTAATTTAATTTGCATATAAAATTTACTCCCTTTTAATTATATACTTCATTTTAGTTAAAAAGCAATTATTTTTTCTTTATTAATTATCTATTCCCCCTCTTGTTTAACATTTTGTTTTTAGATACCATTTTTCCTATGAAATACGATTTTTTCAGCATGGGTAACATCCTTACAGACATTCTTATAAGCGTAGAAGACAGGGATCTTAAAGCCCTTAATATCCACAAGGGAACAATGAAGATTATAGACCACCAGGAGGGAAAAAAAATTCTCCAGTATCTTAAGGGCTATAAGACCAAATATTATTGCGGTGGTTCTGCGGCAAATACTATGATTACCCTCTCTGAGTTGGGCCCAAAAGTGGTGCTCTGCGGCCGGGCTGGAAATGATTCCTTCGGTCAGATTTACATAGATAGACTCTCTGAGCGGAAGAACCTAACCTCTGCCATTGTAAGAGAAGACGGTGACACCGGCTCCAGTATTGTATTGATTACTCCTGACTATGAGCGCTCTATGAACACAAACCTTGGCATCTGCAAGAACTTCTCTCCCGAAGATATTGATGAAGATGAGCTTAAAGAGTCTTCAATGCTTTATTTTACCGGCTATATGTGGGATACAGAGAACCAGAAGCAGGCTGTGATGAAAGCTTTGGATATATGCAAGATTAACGATATCAGGGTTGCTTTTGATGTGGCTGACAAGCTGAGCATTCAGCGGTACCGAGATGACTATTTAACCATTATCCAGCAGCACTGTGACTATGTATTTGCCAACAAGAAAGAGGCTGCAACCCTCTTTGATAACAACAACCCTGATGAGTGTGTCAAACTTCTTTCTGAGCTGGACTGTACTGCTATTGTAAAGCTTGGAGACAAAGGGGCTTTGATAAAGGCACCAGGAGAAGAGACAATTCCAGTTCCGGTGAAAGGTTTCACAACATGTGTGGACACCACTGGTGCAGGAGACACCTTTGCAGCTGGATTCCTCTATGGTATTGACCGCAGGAAGCCGCTGGAAGAGGCTGGAAGCTATGCTTCTATCGCCGCATCAGCAATTATCGCCAAGTTCGGCGGCCAGTTTAACAAAGCTGAAATTGAAGAATTAAAGAAAAAGCTGGATTGAATAATCCAGCTTTTTTATTGAACAAAGATTTAATTACAAAGCCTTTTTAATAGCTTCTGCCTTGTCTGTTTTCTCCCAGGAGAAGATATCCCGTCCGAAGTGACCGTAGGATGCAGTCTTCTGGTAGATCGGCTTCTTGAGATCCAAGGTCTTTACAATACCCGCTGGAGTTAAATCGAACAGATCTTTTACCGCCTTTTCAATCTTCTTTTCCTCTACCTGTGCGGTACCGAATGTATTTACCATTACAGATACTGGGAATGGTACGCCGATAGCATATGCCAGCTGAACCTCGCACCGGGTGCATGCCCCTGATGCTACGATGTTCTTTGCAATGTACCGGGCCATGTAAGCTGCGGAGCGGTCCACCTTGCTGGGGTCTTTGCCTGAGAATGCGCCACCGCCGTGGCGTCCCATGCCACCATAGGTGTCTACGATGATTTTGCGGCCGGTGAGGCCTGTGTCACCGTGTGGTCCGCCGATAACGAAACGGCCGGTTGGGTTGATGAAATACTTGATGTCTTTCTGATCAAACTTTTCTTCTGCCAGAACCGGTTTGATTATCTCTGAGATAATGGTGTTCTTGATCTGCTCGTAGGAGATGTTGTCGTCATGCTGATGAGATACAACTACTGTATCGATGCGCTTTGGTGTATAGTCTTCGTACTCGATGGTCACCTGGCTCTTTGCATCGGGCCGGAGCCATTTGATGGCGCCGCTCTTCCTAAGCTCTGTAGCCTTGAGGAGAATCTTGTGGGCCAGCATGATTGGTGCAGGCATGAGGGATGATGTCTCGTTGCAGGCAAAGCCGAACATAAGCCCCTGGTCCCCGGCTCCCTGCTCTCCCTGATAAAGACCTGTTCCAGATACACCCTGAGAGATGTCAGGAGACTGGTTGTGAATTACATTGAGCACTGCCATGGAATCGCAGTCAAGGCCATATTCTGCCTTGGTGTAGCCGATTCCTCTTGCGATTTCCCGGGCTACATGCTGTACATCCACATAAGTGTTTGTGGTGATTTCGCCCCCAACCAGCACCATTCCGGTGGTGGAGAAGCATTCGCAGGCAACTCTTGATTCAGGGTCGTCCTTAAGGCATGCATCCAGGATTCCGTCTGAGATCTGGTCGCAGAGCTTATCTGGATGTCCTTCCCCTACTGATTCTGAAGTAAAAAGATATTTTTTCATGGGTTTAGCCTCTTAGTATCTGTAATAATCTGGTTTATATGGTCCCTCTACAGGAACTCCGATGTAATCTGCCTGAGCCTTGGAAAGCTTGGTCAGCTTTACGCCGATCTTGCCCAGGTGGAGCCTTGCAACTTCCTCATCCAGCTTTTTTGGAATCACATATACCTGAGGCTTAAGCTCCTTCTGTTTTTCCCACAGCTCTATCTGTGCCAACACTTGGTTTGTGAAAGAGTTGGACATTACAAAGGACGGATGGCCTGTAGCGCAACCCAGGTTCACAAGTCTTCCCTGTGCCAGGATGTAGATAGTGTGGCCATCTGGGAATGTATACATATCGTACTGAGGCTTTATGTTCACCTCTTTGATTCCTGGTACAGCCTTGAGCTGGTTAACCTGGATCTCCATATCGAAGTGGCCGATGTTGCACACAATAGCCTGATCCTTCATTTTCTTCATGTGCTTTACGGTGATTATGTCGATATTTCCTGTGGCTGTCACATAGATGTCGGCCAAGCCCAGTGTATCTTCCACTGTCTTGACTTCGTATCCTTCCATTGCTGCCTGGAGAGCGCAGATAGGGTCTGCTTC
>JAEEGI010002315.1_pt1 | contig 47088 bp, 41 predicted proteins | sample 8958751 | NCBI WGS metagenome assembly JAEEGI01 (sample SAMN16246545, study PRJNA631951) | gut metagenome | biome: gut microbiome; feature: rumen; material: KS-attached | host: Bos | place: Iran: Karaj | collected 2018-10
CCTGAAAAAGGAAATCAGAAGCCAGACGGAAAACGGAAGTGTGATCGTCAGATGCCCGATAATCACGCCAACGTGACTCCCCGTCAGATGGAAGCCTGCCATAATGCGGTAAAGCGGGAGCATCAGCATAATCGGCGGGATGCAGTAGGACGCCAGAACACTCATCATCAGGACTTTCCGCCCCTTGTAGCGGAAGCGCGTCAGGCTGTAGGCTGTCAGCGTGCCGACAAGCATATCGACCACCATCACGATGCTGGCAATATAGAGAGAATTCAGAAAATAGTGGATAACATTTTCATTGGCAAAAGCCTGCTGATACCACTCCAACGACCATTTTTTCGGCATGATCTCGGGCGGAATCGTAAAGAGCTCCACGCCTGGTTTGAAGGAGCTGATCATCATCCACAGCAGAGGAAAGCCGACAAAGGCAAGGAGGAAAATGACCAGTACAAGAGCAATAATGGCAGAAAGCCGCTTCTGCTGCGAAATGCTGTTATGTTTCATACCGCTTCCCTCCTCTCAGTCGTCAATGACGCCGGTTCTGATATAGAAGACAATGCAGATAAACATCAGAACACCAAGAACCATGGAAATGGCGGATGCATAACCGATCTGGCTGGATCCGAAGGAAGCCTGATAAATCAGGATCGGGAGATGCGTGGTTGATCCTGTCGGCCCTCCGCCGGTGACCATGTAAATCAGGTCATAATACGTCGCCGTCCAGACCGTTCTGAGGACGATCAGCACCGCGGTTGTACCACGCAGCTGAGGCAGCGTAATATAGCGGAACATCTGCCATTTGGAAGCGCCGTCAACCGTTGCCGCTTCATACATTTCCTTGTCTATGCTCTTCAGCGCCGCCCAGTAGATCAGCATGGGGAACGGGTAGGAACGCCAGATGTTCAGAAGCACGACCACTGCCATCGCAGACCCCTGCATGGCAAGCAGCGACTGGCGTTTCTCAAGCCAGCCCGCCTGCTGCAGCCAGTAGCTCACGATGCCGTAATCGCTGTTGAGAATCCATTTGGAGACAAGGGCGAGCGTCACCGCAGGGACGACATAGGGAATCAGCAGAAAACTTCTCAGCGCCGTTGCACCCTTCATCGGCCTGCTGATCAGCAGAGCAATCCCGAGGCCGAGCGTAATCTGCCCGAGAACCGACCAGAACGTCCACTTGCAGGTGTTCCAGAAATACTTCTTGAACAGCTTGTTGGAGAACATTTTGAGATAGTTCTTGATCCCGATGAAGTGGACGGCCTTTTTGGCCGAAAGAGATGCATCCGTGAAGCTGAGAACGATATTATAGACGACAGGATAAAGCACAAAAACGAGGAGGAAAATCAGCGCGGGGATGGCAAAACAGAATCCAATCAGGTTATGGCGTTTCGAATAGCTGTTCCTTATTCTGTTTGTTTTGATCTTTTCTCCCATCGGCATGTTCCTCCTTTTGCTCTTTTTTGCAGGGCTGTGCCTTACGGAAAAGGCACAGCCCTGATTTGTTTATTTTACGTTTCTGTCAGAACAATCTCACATGGTTGCGGCAAAGTCTGCCAGATCCTCGTTGATCAGCTCATAGGCTTCCTCGGAGGTGTAGGTTCCGTCGCAGGCGCCCTGGAGAGCCTCGCCGAAGATGGTGGTGCCTTCAATGTGGGCGGACATCGGGGACAGTCCGTTCTCCATGCCGTACCAGAACCAGGTGCTGTTCTCAAAGGCATCAAATATGGTGTCTACCTGCTCCTGGAAATCTGCCACTTTCGGGCTGGCCTTATAGATTTCAAATGCGGGCAGATAGGACGGGAATGCGAACATCGGGCGGCTCAGTGCACGCTCTGCTGCACGCTCCGGCGTATAGAGCTTGATAAGGAAGTCGGTAATCAGCTGCTCGCGTTTTGCTTCATCCTGCTTGGTGCCGACGAAGCAGTAGCCGGAACCGAAGGATGCCACTTTGTTGCCGTCAACACCCGGGAAGTCAAAGCAGCCGAGCTTGGTGGTCATCTCGGGGTTATTGTTCTGGGCATTGCCGATGACAGCACCCATATCAAGCGTCATGCCGACTGTGCCTGTTACAGCAAGAGCATTGCGGTAATCGCCCCAGCTCCAGGTCAGGGATGCTGCAGGAGATGCGGATTTGTAGAGATCTACGAGGTAATCAATGACTTCAATTACCTGATCCTTTTCCTGATCAAAGATATATTCGCCGGTCTCCGGGCTGAGGAAGTATACACCCTTAGAGCACATCAGCTCATAGAGCGTCTGGGCTGCAACCTGCACGCCGTCAAGAGGCACGGGGAAGCCGGCCATTTCATCGCCGTCATTCAGGGCAACGGCAGTGGCTTTGAACTCTTCCCAGGTCTTCGGAATCTCAAGTCCTTTTGCTTCAAAGAGGTCTTTGCGGTACCACACGGAGGTATGCATTGCCCAGTCGGGCAGGCCGTAGATATGGCCGTCAGCACCGGTCAGAACGGTTTTATAAGCCTCGGAGAAGTCAGATGCGCCGATGGTGGCAATGATGTCATCCAGCGGCATCAGCACTTCATCTGCATAGAGCTGGGCAGTACCGCCGAAGTTCACGTGCATAACATCGGGAACATCGCCGGAAGAGGCTGCAGTTGCGAGCTTCTGAATCATTTCGCTGAAGGACAGTCTCTCAACTTCGACTTCTACACCCATTTCAGCTCCGAGCTCTGTGAACTGCTTGTTCAGCACTTCATACTGTGCATCTGCAGTAAGGCAGGTCCAGATCACAAGTTTTTCGCCTGCGTAGTCACCGTCAGCAGAGGCAGCGACCGTGAAGAGTGATGCCATCATCAGCATCGCAAGCACCATTGCAAGTAACTTTTTCATTGTGTTTCCCTTTCTGTTTTGTATTTTTGTTTTATTCAGGGGCAAAACCCCTGGATATACGGAAATTAAAGAATGCCGCCGTTTTCTCTCAGGCGCTTCTGAAGCTTTGCGATGTCGACATTTCTGGCTGTAACACCGTCGTCGATCGCCAGCTTTGCGGCAATGCCGACTGCCTCGCCCATCACCATGCACTGCGGCATGCAGCGGATGCAGTTGGCCACCGGGGATTCATAGCTGCAGCAGCGGCCGGCTACAAGCAGGTTTTCCTTGCCTTTGACGACCATGCAGCTGTACGGAATTGTCATGGACTGACCGGCCGGCAGATCATAGACGCACATCGTCTCTCCGTCCGGATCATGCGTGCCGGCGGGCATGGCACCGCGGCCGATGCTGTCCGGAAAGTCTCTCGCAGCAAGGAAGTCGTCCAGCGTGACTTCATAGTCGCAGATGACTCTCCTGCTCTCACGGACGCCGAGCATGGCGGCAATTGCTGTGAGATAGGAATGCTCAAAGCCGGGGATGTAATTCTTCATCGCCCATGCTACATCGTAAAGGCACTTCTGGGAGAAGTTCTCCTGCTTTGTCCTTGTGCTGAAACCATCCGTGCTGTGGGATTCGATTGCTCCGGAGCAGTTGATTGTCATTTCTCCCCAGTTCGGTGTGGAAGTAAAAATACCGAGCCAGTGGCGCAGATACTCTTTGTCTGCCGGGAGCTCCACATCCTTCAGCTCATCCTTCAGGCCGAAATGCATCAGGCCCGGGAAGGTTTTGAAATCATGCCAGGCGGGAGGCATCATCGTATCCAGCACAGGGGGATTTTCTTCATAATACTTCCTGACCTTATCCATGTCAACACCGGCCATTTTGCCGATCAGGGACATGGGTTGGATATCCTTCTTCTCCCTCAGTTCATAGGTCGCGCCGGCTTTGGCGCCCACAGCCGCATCGCCTGTGCAGTCAATGATAACCTTGCCCATGACATCCATTTCCTGCATTTCGGAGATGACTTTCAACCCGACGACCGTATCGCCTTCCTGGATGACATCCGTAATCAGGGTATTCAGAAAAACAGTCAGATTTTCTTCTTTGGCCGCGAGCTCATCTACAACAACCTTCGCCACTTCCGTGTCATACAGATAGCACACGTCCGTATCCGGGTTTTCGTCTACGATGGCTCCCTTTTCCTTGAGAATATTCCGCAGTTCCCAGGTCATACCGCCGACACAGCGCTTGTTCTTGTCGGAAAAACCGACCCACGCACCTTGCATACCGGAAGTAAACTGGCCACCCAGGCAGCGGTTCTTCTCTACTACCAGCGTTTTTGCGCCTTCCCTTGCGGCTGCCCATGCTGCTATAAAGCCTGCAGTTCCGCCTCCGGCAACAATAACATCAAATGATTGAACATTCATACGCAATTCCCCCTAACAATCAGGATTTGCTGTTTCTCAGGCAATATATCCGAAGTGTCTGAGCGTATCCTTCAGGCGGATAACCGTCTCTTCCGGCAGATCGGAGAATACCGGCAGACGGCAGTAGCCGGCATCGACGCCGCGCATCTTCAGGCCTTCCTTGATGATCTGCAGCCAGAGGATATCGCCGTTGGAATCCGGCTTGGAGAAGAGATGCAGATACGGCCATACCTTCTCTTCCTGTGCCTTCATGGCGCCGACAACGTCTCTTGCCTTTGACTTCTCGTAAACTTTCACATTCTCCGCCGGGAACAGGTTGCCGGTTCCGCAAACCCAGCCATCGCCCCAGAAGGTCAGGCACTCTACCGGACAGATGTCATAGCCGTAGAAAATGCCGAAGTTCTCATCCGTCAGCTGGCGGAGATGCTGCTGGCGGTATACATCCGCCTGGCGCTCCTTGACTGCGTCGATGCAGCCTTCGTTGTAAAGCTTTGCCATGAATTCATCCGTCAGCAAAACAGTAGAGTAATATGGGTTGTGATACAGCATTACAGGAATGCTGATCGCTTCATGGACGGTCTTGTAGTGCTGGTATAGCTGAGCGTAATTGGGGCCCATGTACCACGGCGTTACTGCCATAATGCCGTCGGCTCCGTCCGCCTCGGCTGCTTTGGACATATCCACACAGTCCTTCGTCCTGTATGCGCCGGTGGAGGCAACTACTTTTATGCCATATTCATGGCCCGCTTCAATGTATGCTTTGTTGACTGCTATCTGTTCTTCCTTGTTCAGTGCGATCATCTCGCCTGTCGATCCGCTCGGAATGATGCCGGTGACGCCGTTCGATGCCAGGAACTTTGCCACTTCCTTGATTCCGTTGAAATTGATGCTTTCATCCTTGTTGAACGGGGTAATAACGGGAATATATATTCCTTCAAGCTTGGTACGATCACCCATAAATCATCTCTCCTTAAAGAATTTTTCGGAATGCCTATTCCGATTTTTACTATATTCCGATTGGCACCTTTTGTCAACAGACAATCCTATCTGTAAACAAAGTTTGTGCAACATGTCGGAATTAGCATTCCGATTTTTGTACACCTTGCACATTCTTTTTTTCGGATGTTGAAAAGCCGGATATTTCGTGCTAAAGTTAATTAAATATTTAACCGCGGATTCATGGGGAGGCGCACTATGGCTACTGCAATTCAGGAAAAATCCGGGGAAAAATCAGAGACCATCAAAATGGTGGAAAACGCCATGATGGTCCTGGATCTGCTGAAAAACAGCCGGGAATCGCTCGGGATCAATACCATTGCCAAAATCTGTGAACTGACGCCGTCCACAACCCACAGAATTGTCAAAACGCTGGAAATGACCGGCTGGGTCTATCAGCTCTCGGATGACAGCTATGTAGCCGGGCAGAAGCTCAGCTTCGTCACCAGTAAAAACAATTTCTACCTGGCACTGCGGGATGCTGCAAAAACAGTCATGGAAAAGTACACCGCACACTACGGCATGGCAATGAACCTCATTGTGCGGGACGGAACAAAATGCGAAATTGTTGAACAGTCTTTGACGAAGAGTATTATCAATTATGTGCCGCCCATTCATTCCGTACTTCCCTTTTATGCCTGCGGCGGCGGAAAAATCCTGCTCTGCGAGCTGCCGGACAGGATGATCACGGATATTCTTTCCAACAACACACTGGAAGCTTTGACTCCGTATACGATTACCGATCCGGAAGAATACCGGAAAATTCTGAAGCAGACCGCCAAAGACGGTTATGCCGTTGATTTTCAGGAATCCTCCATCAACGGCAGCTGTATTGCCGTGCCGATCCGGGATAAGGAGGGCACCATCATTGCTTCCCTCTCCTTCAGCGGTCTGATCGGGATATCCGATCCGGCGAAACTGCTGAAGTACGTGCCGGCCCTGAAGCTGGCTTCTCAGGAAATCACCGACAATCTGTTCCAGTACTGGGACAAATAATACTATTAACATGATCAAAAAAGACGGGCTGTAAAGCTCGTCTTTTTTTCTGTCACATGTATTCAGGTATTCGCCGTTTCCATCAGCCGGATCAGCACCCGGATTCCCTGCAGATAAGAGCGGACAGAGATCCTTTCATCCGTTCCGTGTACCCCTCTGAGGACATCTTCTGTTTCCGAAAGAAACGGGCTGCAGCGAAGGCACGTATCACAGATGTTTTCATAGCGCCGGGCATCTGTGGCCCCTGTCGTCATAGCCGGAATATAACACACTTCTGGATAAAACTCAGCCAATGCCTCTTTCAGCGCCAGGTATCCGAAGCCGTCACTGCGTGCGGTGGCAGACGGGTCATTCTTCTGCAGAAAACGGAGCGAGACATTGTCATTGTCTGTAACGCTGCGGCAGTGTTCCATGACGCTCTCCGTCGTCTCCCCTTCGTTGAGGCGGAAATTGATGACAGCGCGCATGTTCTGCGGCAGTACATTACAGGCTGCGCTTCCGCCTTCGATCATAGTAGGGGCGACAGTCGTCGTCACATAGGCAAAAGTCTCCGGCTTTGTTGCACACCAGGCTGCAATTGCATCTGCATTTCCGGGTACATCCTGTACCAGTGTGCGCAGAGGCTCTTCGGTGACCAAAGGAGCCAGCGCTTCAAACATGGCAGCGATCGCCTTCGGCAGACGAACCGGGAAAGGGTGGTCTGCAATAGCGGCAATGGCTCTCGACAGATGCTCCAAGGAAGTTCCTCCCCATGGCCGGCTGGAATGCCCGCCGCTGCTCTCTGCTGAAAGCTCCAGATCCGCATAGCCTTTTTCCATCAGGTTAATCAGGGAAATGCACTGTCCGGGAGCTCCAAAGCATGCGCCGTCTTCCAGACTTCCTCCTCCCTCGTCGAGCACAAATTCCAGCTTTACGCCACGGCCCTGCAGTGTTTGTGCAATGCTGTAAGCGCCGAGATTCAGCGTCTCTTCATCATCGCCGAAGGCAAGATACGCAGTCCGGCGAAACTGCCTGCCATGACGCAGCAGATACTCTGCCGCTTCCAGAATTCCGAACACCATATTTTTGATATCCAGTGTGCCGCGACCCCAGATGTATCCGCCATTCACTGCGCCGGAGAAGGCGTCATGCGTCCAGTCTTTTTCTGTACCAGCGACTACCGGTACCACATCCTGATGCGACATGTACAGGCATGGCAGCAAATTCTCATCGGAACCGGGTATTGTGATCAGCACCGAGTGCCCGACAAGCTCAAATGTCCCCGCCTCCATGACAGCAGGAAAGCTTCTCTTCATCAGTTCCTGCAGCCGGTCAAATTCCCCGAAATCTGTCAGGGAGTGCTGGGCATAGTTAATGGTTTTGCAGCGCACCGCCTCCGAAAGGTGTTCCACAGCAGCGGCGGCGTCCAGATCTGCGTAGAGATCTTCTCCTGCAAAGTACTCCGTAACAGCCCTCATGACTCTCTGTCCTCCAGGTAGCGGGCCAGAAATTCCCGCGTTCTCTCATTCTTCGGATTGCTGAAAATCTCAGCAGGTGTCCCCTGCTCCAGAATCACTCCCTGATCCATAAACAGCACCCGGTCGCTGACTTCCCTGGCGAACGCCATCTCATGAGTTACCACCACCATGGTCATCCCTTCAGCCGCCAGCTGTTTCATAACATCCAGCACTTCCCCGACGATCTCTGGATCCAGCGCAGAGGTCGGCTCATCAAAGAGCATGATTTCCGGTTCCATGCACAGCGCTCTTGCAATTGCCACGCGCTGCTTCTGCCCACCGGACAAGCGGGTGGAATCCGCATAGATAAAATCCCCAAGCCCTACCTGCTTCAGATGGCGGATGGCTATTTCCTGCGCCTGCGCTTTGTTCATCTTTTTTACCGTCATCGGAGCGAGAGTACAGTTATCAATCACATTTTTGTTATTGAACAGATTGAAACTCTGGAAAACCATGCCGATCTTCTGCCGCAGCGCATTGAGATTGACATTCAGATCCATCAGATTCTGCCCGTCAAACCAGATATTGCCTGCATCCGCCTCTTCCATGAGATTGATGCAGCGCAGCAGGGTGCTTTTCCCCGAGCCCGAGACTCCGACAATGCATACCACTTCACCTTTGTGAATCTCCAGATCAATGCTTTTCAGAACTTTAAGCTCTCCAAAGGATTTTTCCAGTTTTTCTATTTTCAGGATGCAATCGTCCATACCGTTCTCCTTCAGTTCGAGCTTGGAATCCCTTTAACAGGGGTATCCAGTTTTTTACCCAGGTACTGCAGCAGGCGGGAGGAAAGCCACGTCAGTATCAGATAAAGAATTGCCGCAACACAGTAAATTTCAAGCGAGCGGAAGTAAATGCCGCTGATGGATTTTGTCGCGTACATCAGATCCATCACCCCGATGACGGAAAGCACGGAAGAATCCTTGATATTGATGATAAACTCATTGCCGATCGCGGGGATGGAGTTCTTCACCGCCTGAGGAAAGACGACTTTCAGCATTGTCTGCCAGTTGGTCATGCCAAGGGAGCGTGCCGCTTCCGTCTGGCCGCGGTCAACCGAGATGATGCCGCCCCGCAGCACTTCCGTCAGATAAGCTGTGGAGTTGAGGGACACAGTGCACAGGCCGGAGATAAAAAAGCTCCAGACGTGGTTGATTTCCGTCACGGTCATATTTGTCTTTTTAAAAAGGTTAAAGCCGAAATAATAGAAGATCAGCGCCTGCACCATCATCGGTGTTCCGCGTATCACAAATACATAAAAGGAAGCGAAATGGCTTGCAAGCCACTTGAAGGCTTTCACAGCGTCATTGTCACGTTTGTCAGGCGTCTGAATCCGTAGAAAAACCATGAAAATTGCGAGGATGAAGGCGATGCCGGTGCCAAGGAGAGCAATCCTGATTGTGGTCCAGATACCTGTGATGAGCATATCCTTCCCCTTCAGACTCATATAAATCATGGAAGAGCCGAAAGTCTTCGGGTTGCTGTCCATCTGGCTGCAAAGCCGGATGGTATAGATCAGGCGCAGCAGGCCGCGATCAATCAGCGCAAGTACACATGCACAGGCAACCGGCCAGAAGGCAATAACCGCAGCACGCACCGTACCGGGCTTTTTCCAGAAGGTCTGGGAATAATCCTTCCAGCGGAACAGTTTCCAGCACAATGCTGCAGCACTTACTGCAAGGAATGCAATAAACAGAATCCGGCAGAGTATTCCCGGCAGATTCGTCAGCTTCAGGAAGCTGTACGGATGTTCTTCACTGTGCAGCAGGCTCAGCCCCAAAAGGGCAAGCAGGCTGCCGCCAAGGAAGATATATCGGGATCCCCATGAGCGGATGTTCCCTGCAGACGGTTGTTTCATGGTCATTTTTCCTTTCTTTTTGCCCCGGAGATTATCTCTCCGGGGCAAGGGTTCTTTTTAAGCTATTGTCTTATCAGTTCGGCTGCGTATTCACAGCGGTATCCCACATAGCATCGCGCGTCTCCTGGTCAACAGTGGCCAGTGCCTCGTTCACGAGACCCAGCAGGGCGTCGTCACTCTTGCGCAGGCCGACGCAGGATCCGGTAAAGCCGAGTTCAAAGCCCTGTCCCTCTTCAAAGCTGATCGCTACAAAGTCGGGATTTGCAGCCAGATAAACCGGCACACTCTCCATGTTCACAGTGATAGCGTCGCAGGCACCCTGGTTCAGGCGGGCAATCATGTCAGGCACGCTCGCCACTGCCGTCAGGTGATTCACGCCTTCAATCTGATCAATAACCGTGTCGAGCATGGTATCTCTCTGGCCGAGGACACTTGCTCCGCTGAAGTCCTGAATGCTGGTGGCATTCTCAAACGGGGATCCGGCATTGACCATCAGGCCGTAGATGGTGGAGTGATACGGATCGGAGAAGTTGATAGCCTCGCGGCGTGCTGCGGTGTCAGCCATGCCGGCGATAATGGCATCAATCTGTCCCTGGTTCAGCGCTTCAATCAGGCCGTCCCAGTCCATTTTGACAATAACCAGCTCCAGGCCGAGATAATCAGCAATGATGCGGGCAATCTGTACATCGTAGCCTTCCGCAAAAGCACCGGGTACGTTTTCTACGGGAACGTTCGTGTCAGACGCAGCGGACTCCTGCCAGTTGCTGGGGGCATAGGCACACTCCATGCCGACACGGAGCTGGCCGTTGAGATAGGCGAGCTCTTCGGCGGGCTCAGCAGCTGCTGTTACTGCAAATGCAAATACGGTGACCAGGGCAAGGAACAGTGCAAAAAATCTTCTCAGGTTTCTCATTTTTGTGTCTCCTTAAAATAAAATTCAGACAGAGGCGCAAAATGAAAAGCCGTAAACGCTCACAGAGCATTTACGGCACAAAAGCATTTTTCCTGTTTCCGGGTACCTGTTTAACCATCCCCGGCCTTTTGCACTCGATAGCGCTCCACTTGCGTGACAGTCCGCCGGATATTCTCCGTCGACCCAGCAAAGAGCAGTGCAGCAATCTGCTTTCCGCTTCGGCGATGTTCCCTTTCGTCTCCCGGGCTTGCTGCGCCCGTGCTTAGGAGCTTACTGATGAACCCCGCGCCTCTATCTTGTGCGGCATCATATTCGATTTTTATACATTTGTCAAGGGCAAAATTAATTTTCTTGCATAACAGACAATCTGTCAAACTTTTCAGATTCTTTTTTGTGCTAAAGTGCTAAAGGAAAATCGCTGTTTTACGAAAAGTCCTGCATTCTGTCAAGAATGCGGTCGATGGCAAGAAAACGGTCTTCCGTCATGCCGACGTTTTCTCCCAGTTCCATCAGTTGCGTGCCGTCGGTACTCATTTCCCAGGCGGGCAGCCCTTCCCCGTTCGGGTCTCCGGTCGCTGCAAAGTTGGCAAAATAGGAAGAGAAAAGATCTGCCAGCTCCCTGTCTGAGGAATCATAGAGCCTGGAATCTGCAGGAATATTGCCGTAGCAATAAACTTCTTCGCCGCTGTGCCAGGGCCCGAGACGGCCGTTTTCCTTGCTGAAATAGTATTCGTAAGCAGGAATCCCGTTGGCGATGGCCTGGCGCGTCCAGCAATAGTGTCCGTGCGTGAAGAAAATGGCCGAGTAGATATCAATCCAGTTGTTTTTTGCCTCCTCATCCGTTGATGCCGGGAAAAGAGAAAGCACTTCATCGGCATAGCTGCCGAAATAGGAACGCACCCTGTTTTCATAATTCTTCATATCGGCATTGGAAAAGAGGATAAACGGGACGCCTTCCAGCGAATTAAACCCCTGCAGGATAGCCTCTTCATTGTGCTCGCCCTTCTGATAGGCTTCATAGGGCGTCTGCGTCAGGACATAGCCGTCTACTGTCATGTGATGGTTGGTATCCGCCGCCGCAACCAGGGTTTTTGCGTCCACCCTCCGGAGCTCTTCGATATTTGAGCAGCTGAAACGCGCCATGGTCTCTCTGCCGGTTGCAAGCGCCTGATCCATCAGGCGGAAGGAGTGCGTCGGTTTCGGAGCGGTAACGGTGGAACTTTCGCCGATGGCGCGCCGGAAAAGCCCTTTTGCCAGAGGAGAAGTACACAGTGCCGTAACGCAGGCAGAACCGGCAGATTCTCCGGCCAGCGTCACGTTATCGGGATCCCCGCCAAAAGCTGAGATGTTATTCTGCACCCATTGAAGCGCCTTGATCTGGTCAAGCAGGCCGTAATTGCCGGTTGAACCGTTGGGAGACTCTTTCTGCAGTTCCTCAGTCGCCAGAAAGCCGAACACACCCAGCCGGTATCCCATATTGACCACAATCACCCCTTTGCGCGCCAGCCCCTCTCCGCGGTAATCGGCATACCACGGCTGCCCTGTCTGCAGGGAACCGCCGTGAATATACACCAGCACCGGGAGCTTCTCCTGTGCTCCTGCAGGCTTCCAGATATTCAGGTACAGCGCATCCTCGGAATTGGCATCCCGGTAATTGTCATCAAGAGAAACCTTATAGTCATGATAGCCGATGATCTGCGCCAGGGAACTGTAAATTACGGAGTTCTGCACCTGCATGGACATTGGAGCAAAGGAGTCGGCCGCCAGTACGCCTTCCCACGGTTCAGGATCCTGCGGCTCCCGCCAGCGCAAATCACCCACCGGAGGTGCAGCATATGGAATTCCTGCATACACCTCAACTGCACGGTCAGCTGTATAGACACCCGTGAGTTCTCCGTCAGCCACTGTAACGATATCTGTTACACCGCCGTTTCCGCCCTCCACAGCCGGATGACGCTTTACGGGGCCGACAGTCAGAAACAGGATGCCGGTCAGCAGGCAGGCAAGAAGCAGAAAGCAGAGAAGCCTCAGAACCCGTTTGCTGATATGTGTCCGCAGCCAGGCATAAGCTGCAAGCAGGATGACTGCAAGCACCCAGCCTATGACCATATTTTTATTGAATTCAAGCAGGGCAAGAACAATAAGCGCAAAGAGGCAATAGAAAACCCAGAAACCTATGCCGTTCTTCTTTATCGTCATAATCCACCTCATATTGTATTCTCAGAACACCAGATTATAGACCCCTGAAAGGATGATGGCGCCATAGACAAATTTTCTGAAGAGCTCTGCATCAATGCGCTTGACTATTCTGTTCGCGATGCCAAGGCCGACCCAAATTCCGACGATGGCAGCCAGCACGGCAGGGATATGTACCGGGAGCAGTATCCGATGGCTGATCCTGACAACCGTGCTGGAAAACAGCGAGAGGAAGAATGCCAGCTGGATTGAACCGAGATATTCCTCCTTATCCTCCGTTTTGCTGAGGAAATACAGTACCATCAATGGGCTGCCGACACTGAAAAGGCCGTCGCAGGTTCCGGCTACCAGGAAAAACACAATGCTCAGCACCGGGCCCGGCTTCAGCTTTGCTTTCGGCTGAATCACAAGGAAATACAGGGCAAGGAGAACAAGAAATCCTCCAAGCAGTTTTTTGATGATCACCGGATTCCATCCTGCCGAAAAGTGAATGGCCAGCCCGGAAGCTGCCATATACAGCAAAGCCGGTACGATCGCCATTCTGACGTTGGCCTTTTTGCGGTACTGGAAAGCCATCGCTGCCGTGAGAAAAAGGCAGGCACAGCCCGCAATGGCTGATGCCAGCTGAACAGGAAAGAAGAGCGGCAGAACAAGCATCTGAATCAGCCCGCCTCCCATACCTGTAACACCCTGCAGAATTCCCGCGGCAACAGCAATCAGCCCCACAAACAAACCGGTCATATTCATTCTTCATCCCTTCCCGAAATGAATAAACAAGGTTAAATGCATTATAAAGGGTTACTATATACCCGTCAAGACCTGTATGTGCGAAAGAATCAGGGCTGAGAAGATCTCAGCCCTGATTTATATACTTACTCTTCCGGCCATGGAAGGATCTGATCCTTTTTCACCATAAAGGCTTTTTGTGCAATCTCTGCCAGAGGAGCGTCGGCAAAGGAATCGGAATAAAAATTGTCAATCACTGCATCCGGATACTCTGCCCGGAATCTCCGGACTTTCTCCCGGTCATGGCAATTCAGGCCGAGTACATGCCCGGTAAAAGGATCCATCGGGGTAGCAATTAATGAAACGCCGAGTTTTTCACAGATCGGGCGGAGAAGGAACTCAGGAGAAGCTGAGATGATCAGATCATCCGGCTTTTTCTGCTCCAGATACCAGGCAGCAATTCCCTTTTCATTTTCTTTCCAGAAATCGTCTACAATGGCTTCCACATCCGGCAGATATACGAGGAAGGAAAAGAGGGTTTCCTTCAGAGGCGCCGCATCAGCGCTGTCCCCTCCTGTAAAAAAGGAGAATACAGCTTTGAGTTTCTGCCCCGGCTGCTGCATCACCACACGCGGAAAGTGCCGCAGACAATACCTGAAGAAGGCATAAGAGCTGTCAGGATGAAAAATCGTCTGATCGAAATCATAAACATTCATATCTTATACCCTCTTGAACAGATAGGAAGCAAACAGATATTCCGCAGCTGAGAGGAGAGCGAGGAGGCATCCTGCCAGAACGGGCGGGCAAACGCCGATCAGCGCCAGCACTGTCAACAGAAGGCGCAGAGCAAAATGTGCCGCCAGAGAAAAGAAAGAAATATACTCTGTGGCCCGTCCGGCTTTTACAACCAGCGGGAAAATGGATATTCCCTCACTGAGAATCACCACATCAGCATCGGCTGCTTCTTTTCTGCCGAGAGCTGCCGTTGTCACATACAGGTCGGCACAGGCAGCAGTTCCCTTCTCCTGATTGCAGTCACCCAGCACAGCCAGGGTTCTGCCGGGCGTTTTGTTGTTGTTGAGATACTCCGCTGCAGCAAGCTTGCCGTCCGGCTTCAGCTCCGCTTTTACCACGTTGAAGTTGAGAGAAGCAGCAATCGGCCGTACAACCGAACGGAGATCTCCGGAGAGCAATGCAAAGTTTTTCACTCCGCACGCCCGCATCTGCTCAATTGCCTCGAAGTTACCCTGACGGACAGGGTTTTCCAGAAGGACATAGCCTATATATTTGCCGTTGACCGCCGCATGAATCGCTACGCCCTGTCCTTCCGGAACCGGGCAGTTGATTCCGCGCTCAAACAGCAGCGCTGCATTCCCCACATAGAACGGTGTTCCGTCCAGTGTTGCAGAGATTCCTCTGCAGGGGAGTTCCTCAATATGCAGGTTGGAAGTATCTCCCTCGCGAATGTCTCCCGCATAGCTCCGTATGGCTTCAGCAATCGGATGAACAGAACGGCATTCCGCCTTTACCATTACGGAAAGCAGCGTTTCCACCGAAACGCCGGACGGGCATGCTTCTGTCACTTTGTACGAGGAGTCCGTAACCGTACAGGTTTTGTTGCAGATAAAGGTCTCCAGCTTTGCCAGCTTCGGCAGTACACTTATATCATGGATAATAGCTCCGGCAGCAAATATGCTCTCCGCGCCGCTGAACACGCAAAGAGACAGCGCTCCGGTAAGGGCATAGGGAGAAGCACACAGCAGAAAAACCATACCCCGCCGCAGCCAGCTGCTCCAGTCCCCCGTAAAGAGAGGAACCAGAATACCGAACAGAAGAAAACAGCCCAGCATTGCCGGATAGAGGATATTCCCCGCCTTTACGGCAAGCTTCTCATCTTCACTCTGTCTGCGGATAATGGACGAAAAAGAGGAATATAACCTTTTTGCAGTTGAAGCGTTGAAATCGCAGGTCGCACGCACCTGAAGCGGAAGCGAAAGGTTGATGCAGCCTCCGATCACCTCATGCCCGACAGCTGCCGGGACGACCTTTCCGCTGGCAATCAGCGGCCCCAGCTCGACGGAAGACATGCCTTCCTCCACAATCCCGTCAACCGGAATTACTTCTCCTGCCTTAACAACCAGAAGATCCCCTGTACGGATATGGGACGGCTTGATTTTATGCTCCACGCCTTCTTCGTCAAGCTTTACCGCGCTGCCGGGAAGTATGTTCACCAGTTCCTGGGCAAGTTCCTGCTGCCGCCTGACTGCAGCCAGCTCCACGAGCTTCATGCCCTGATAGAGCAGCATAATGAAAAAGGAAGCAGCATAGCTCTTTGCTGCAATCCCTGCTGCACAGGCCAGCACAACAGGGAGCCCTTCACAGAAAAAGCGTCCCTTGCGGAAGTTGATGGACAGATTATAGAAGCAATAGGCACCGGTCAGCAGCACGCTCAGAACAAACAAAGCCAGCTGAATTGCTGTTCCGGCGCGGACCAGCATCGCCGCCAGGAAGAAAAGCAGACCGCCAAGCATAAAAACAGGCATACGGAAACCGAGGGTATATCCCTCGCGGTCAAGCCCGAAGTCCGGATACGGCTTCAGACCTGCCGGGATTTTTGCCCCCTTCTTTTCCGGTTGTCTGATTTGTTTTTCTGCCAAATGTCTACTCATGTCTGAATTTTTTTACTACTTCCAGCAGATATTGAAACGGTTCAAGTTTGAAAAGGAAAGACCCGGCCAGATAAAGCGCCGCCCCGAACGGAACCTGCATCACCAGCGTCGCCAGATCTCCGAAATGCAGGAGAGAGAGGGCAAACACTGCTGCGCACATGCCCGCTGCAAGAATGAAAGACGGCAGAATATCCCGCAACTGCTCAATGAAGGTATACCCGCAGAGCTTTCTGTTCGGCCAGGAATTGATAAAGAGGCAGATTACGCCTTCTGCCAGCAGCCCGAAAGCCATTGCCTTCACGCTGATAAACAGCGTTACCACAACCAGTGCAAAGTCCAGTATCCGCTTGATAATCTCCAGTTTCAGGAAGACATCGCTCCTGCCGACCGCCTTGATGGCATTGAGGTTGGCAGTATGAATCGGGTACATGGCATAATAAAGCGCGAAAATCCGGATAAACGGTACACAGGGCAGCCATTCCTCTCCCAGGATGAGAGAGACCATCGGCCTCGCGCAGGCAAAAAGGCCGAACATCAGCGGCCACATAATATAGGAGCTGAGGGAAATGGCGTGCTTTGTCATCTGTCTGACGCGCTCTTTGGAATCCTGCTGCTCGGAAAGTGCCGGCAGGAGGACGCTGTCAATAGAGGAGTTGACATTCTCCACAATGAGATTCGGGAAGATCATACCTTCATTGTAAAGCGCCAGATCTGCCGAAGTGTAGCGGTATCCGATGATCATCGGCCTGAGCTTTTCCGAAACGGTATTCAGCAGGCTGGAAGCCAGAAGCTTCCACCCGAAAGAGAAAAGGCCTTTCAGCCGCTCAAAGGAAAAGATCGCTTTCGGCCGCCATTTTACCGTGAACCACAGAATCAGCGTGCCGACAAGATTGTTGACCAGATACTGTGCCACATACGCCCAGACGCCGTAGCCTCTGTATGCCATCCATATGCCGACCACCGCAGCACAGATGGTGCCCCCGATGGTAGCAAAGAAAAAGCGCTTGAACAGCATATTGCGTGACACGTACGCCTGCTGCACATTTCTCACGCCGGAAATAATCAGGATCAGCCCGACCACCCGGATCACTTCAAGAAGTTCCGGCCTGTGATACAGGCGTGAAATCCACGGCGCAAGTGCAAACAGCAGTGTATAAAGAATGACGCACGCAGTGATATTGAAAAAGAATACGGAAGAAAAGTCAAGATCATCCGCGTTCTTCTTCTGAATCAGCGCAGTCCCGAACCCGCTTTCGATAAAGACCTGCAGGATGTCCGTGATAATCAGGACGATTGCAACCGTCCCGAACTTTTCTGCGCCAAGCACTCTTGCGAGGATCAGATTGACAACGACGGATATTAATCTTGCCCCGATTCGCTCCGCAAAGCGCCAGATCAGATTGGTAAAAACCTTGCTTCCGTTCATCAGTCTTTAAACTCAAACATCAGGTCATAGATACTGACGGTGTCTCCGTCCTTTACACCCATTTCTTCCATGCGCGCGTAAATACCGGAATTCCTCAGTGCCCTGTCAAAGAACATCATGCTCTCATGGTCGGAGAAATTCACAGTCGAGCAAAGGCGCTGCATCCATGGGCCCTCGACGGTCCAGATATCGTCAAAATGCTGGATAACGACATCCTCTGCCGTCCCGATTTCCGGCTCGGGAGCCACATAATCCGCCTCAAATGCCGGTAAAACCGGTATATGGCTCAGTTCCTCGGCGCAGGCTCTGATCAGTGGCTCAATGCCCTGATGCGTAGCAGCGCTGATCACAAAAAACGAATAACCGAGTTCAGAAGCGCGCTTCTGCAGGGCCTTTACGCTGTCGGAGTCTTCACCGAGCAGATCAGCTTTGTTGGCAACAACAATCTGCCTGCGCTCTGCGAGCTGTTCACTGTATTCCCGCAGTTCGGAATTGATTTTTTCAAAATCCTCCAGCGGATCTCTGCCCTCTGAGCCGGAGACATCCACTACATGCACCAGCAGCCGGCAGCGGTCGACATGGCGCAGAAAATCATGCCCCAGGCCGGCGCCTTCCGAAGCGCCTTCGATCAGGCCGGGGATATCCGCCATGACAAAGCTCTTTCCCTCGTCCACGTATACCACGCCAAGGTTCGGAAACAGTGTTGTAAAATGGTAATTTGCAATTTTGGGGTGCGCCTTGCTCACCACGGAAAGCAGCGTGGATTTGCCCACATTCGGAAAGCCGACAAGGCCGACATCCGCCAGGAGCTTCAGCTCGAGCGTCATTTCAAAGCTTTCCCCTTCCAGCCCCGGCTTGGCAAAGCGCGGTACCTGTCTGGTCGGTGTTGCGAAATGCATGTTGCCCCAGCCGCCGCGGCCGCCTTTTGCTGCAACCCAGTCTTCCCCGGTGGACATGTCATGCATAATGGCATTGGTTGCCGTATCCCGCACAACCGTTCCGCGCGGGACTTTGATATATAAAGATTCTCCGTCCTTACCGTTGCAGCGTTTTCCGCTGCCGTTCATGCCGTTTCCGGCGACAAACTTATGCTTGTAGCGAAAGTCCATCAGGGTGGACATATTGTCGTCCACTGTAAAGATGACGCTTCCGCCGCGGCCGCCGTCTCCGCCGTCAGGACCGCCGGCTGCCACATACTTTTCGCGGTGAAAAGCAATGGCTCCGTCTCCGCCCTTTCCGGCTTTTACGGTAATTCTGGTTTTGTCAATAAAACTCGATGCCATAATTCTATCCTACCTATCACATCCGCCGGCTTGCGGGGAACGGATCACTTTAATGAAAAAGGCCGGACGATAAGCCCGGCCTTTACGGTTCTGAATTTACTGAGCCAGCGTCTCGTAGACAGAAACCTTTTTGCGGTCCTTGTCCATCGGCTCAAATCTCACAGTACCATCCACGAGTGCGAAAAGGGTGTCATCCTTGCCCTTTCCAACGTTAGTGCCCGGATGAATCTTCGTTCCGCGCTGTCTGACGAGGATGTTGCCTGCAAGGACAAACTGACCGTCAGCTCTCTTTGCGCCGAGGCGCTGAGAAGCACTGTCGCGGCCGTTCTTGGTAGAACCCATACCTTTTTTATGTGCCATTATGGTTTTCCTCCTTTGTCGTCAAAATCAGTTATTGCGGAAATCAGAAATTGATTGATTCAATCTGAACCTTGGAATACGGCTGTCTGTGGCCCTGCGTTCTGCGATAGCCTTTTTTCGGCTTCATCTTGTAGACGCGGATCTTCTTTGCTTTGCCGGTCTTTACAAGATTGGCAGATACCGTTGCGCCTTCGACAAACGGTTTGCCGAAAACGACATTCTCACCGTCAACAACAGCAAGAACCTTGTCAAAAGCAAACGAGTCACCGGCTGCACCTTCAAGCTTTTCGACGAAAATAACATCGCCTTCAGCTACGCGATACTGCTTACCGCCTGTTACAATAACAGCATTCTTCATGAATTATCCTCCCTCTTTCCAGGTCTCGCTCTGGAGGCGCAGCTTACGCTGACTTGCAAAGCCCCTTCAATGCGGCCTTGATAGTATACAGGAGCAGGGCATAAATGTCAACTGTTTTTTTCAAGCATTCCGGAAACTGCCATCATTACTCCGAGCCGCCCTGATTCATAGGTCAGGCCGCCCTGCAGATAGACATTATAGGGCTCCCTCACAGGGCCGTCGCAGGACAGTTCTATCGAACTTCCCTGAACAAAAGCGCCTGCTGCCATGATGACGTCATCGTCATATCCGGGCATCGGATAAGGCTCCGGCGTCACAAAGGAATCAACCGGTGCTCCTGCCTGAATACCGCGGCAGAAAGCTTTCATCTTCTCCGGTGAGCCAAGCGCAATGCGCTGAATGATATCCGAACGCTTCTCGTCAAAGCGCGGAAAACTCGGGATATTCAGCTCTTCCATGACGGACGCAGCAAACACTGCTGTTTTCAGCGCCTGCAGCACAATGTGCGGCGCCATAAAAAAGCCCTGAAACAGCAGCCTGTTGTTTCCCTGTGTTGAGCCGCATTCCCCGCCGATTCCCGGCGTCGTCAGCCGGTTGGCCGCACGCTCAACCAGTTCCTTCCGGCCGGCAATATATCCGCCTGTCGGTGCCAGGCCGCCACCCGGATTCTTGATCAGAGACCCTGCCATGAGATCAGCACCTGCGTGCGTCGGTTCAAGTGTTTCCGTAAACTCGCCGTAGCAGTTGTCCACGAAGACTGTTACATCCGGTCTTTTCGTCTTCACCGCTTCACAGACGCTGCGGATTTCCGCAACGCTCAGAGCCCTGCGTGTACCGTAACCGATAGAGCGCTGCAGGATTACTGCTTTGATTGCTTCATCCCCGAGCGCCTCCAGGATTGCTGGAATATCCGGGCCACCGTCCCGGCCCAGTTCCACCTGGCTGTATCCGATGCCGTAAAAACGAAGAGAGCCGAATTCGTCCCCGGATACTCCGATGGCCTTATGCAGCGTATCATACGGTTTCCCGCTCGCTGCCAGGATTTTCTCTCCGGGCCGGCAGAGAGCGAAAAGCGCACAGGTCAGTGCATGCGTTCCGTTGACGAACTGCGTGCGCACCAGCGCCGCCTCTGCCCCGAATACCTGTGCATAGATTTTTTCCAGTGTCTCGCGTCCGAGATCGTCATAACCGTATCCTGTCGTCCCGGCAAAGCAGCTCTCGGAAACCCGGTTGCTCTGGAAAGCATCCATCACGCGGTAGGTGTTTTCCCTGCTGATCTCTTCCAGTGCAGTGAACTGTCCGGCAGCGCGTGCTTCCGCCCTGCGTGCCAGTTCATATACTTCCGGTCTGATTTCTGAAAGCTTCATTCCTGCATCTCCCTCACCAGCTGCTTGAAATGTCTGCCGCGTTCAGCAAAGTTTTTGAAGCGGTCAAAAGCCGCGCAGGCAGGTGAAAGCAGCACAATGTCCCCTTCCTCTGCCAGTTCAGAAGCCGTGCGCACTGCCTCGTCAAAGCTGTCGATGCTGATAAGCTTCACCTTTCCCGGTATATAATTTTCAGAGGAGGTAACAGCTTCCAGGATTTTGCTGCCCGTATCACCTGTAGCGATAACGGCTTTCGCGTAAAGATTCAGCTCGTCTCCAAGGCCGTCAAACGGAATGTGCTTGTCATAACCGCCGACGATGATAATCGGCTTTGTTTTCAGAGCATGGAGGCCGGCAATCGTCCTCGTGGGGCTGGTCCCGATGGAATCATTGATATACTTCACGCCATGCAGAACCCGTACGGTTTCCAGGCGGTGCTCCACTCCTTTGAAGTTCTTTGCCACATGGCAGCATATTTCATCCGGCACAAGGCCTTCAGTTGCCGCAAATGCTGCCATATAATTCATAATATTATGTAAACCAGGCAGGAGAATTTCATCCGCATTGATCAGTGCCTTCCCGCTCCGGAAGTTGACTCTGAATATCGTTCTGCCGTCAAAATACAGCCCTTTGTCCGGCATTTTCTTCACGGAAAAATATTTTTTCCCGGATTTTGCCTCTTCAGCAAACTCCGGCGTCAGTTCGTCATCAGCATTCAGGACCAGCACATCACTGCTGTCCTGCAGTTTATAGATGGATTTTTTCGCATCTATATAATCTCTGTAATCCTTATGCTTGTCCAGATGGTTGGGGCTGATATTGGTAATCACCGACACATTTGGTCTGCAGACCATGCTGTGCAGCTGGAAGGAGCTGAGCTCCAGAACGGCAATATCCTCCGCGTGCATCTTCGGTACGTCGCACAGCAGCGGTTTTCCGATATTCCCTCCGAGGTGGACAGTATAGCCCGCCTCTTTCAGCAGTTCGGATATAATCGTGGTAGTGGTGGTCTTCCCGTCGCTTCCCGTTACGGCAATGATCCTGCAGGGGCAGAGCTGAAAGAACACTTCCATCTCTGAGGTGATGACGCTTCCCTTTTCTTTTGCCGCCTCCAGATGGGGATCAAACGGCATCAGGCCGGGCGTACGGAAAATGACATCATGGTCAAGATGCTCCAGGTAATCTGCACCGAGGATGAGTTTTGCACCCTTCTTTCTCAGTTCAGGGGCTTCGTCCCCCATTTCCTCCTCTGTTCGCTTGTCGCAGGCTGTTACATCACACCCTGCATCCAGCAGCAGCTGAACCAGCGGTTCGTTGCTGACACCGATGCCGATTACACAGATTCTTTTTCCCTTCAGGGAAGCCACATATTCTTCAAGCGTCATTTTAAAATACCCTTTCGCGCAAACTGCTGAAGTATTATATCCTGTCACCGGATTTTTTACAAGAAGGAATTGACTGAAGAGCTGTTTTCGTTTAAAATAAGCATTTGCGAGCAGGCCGAACGGCCGCGGGCACAAGGCGAAAGCCTGTGCGTGAGGAAAGTCCGGGCTCCACAGGGCAAGGATAACGGGTAACGCCCGCCAGGGGTGACCCTCGGACAAGTGCAACAGAGATATACCGCCGTATTTTATACGGTAAGGGTGGAAAGGCGAGGTAAGAGCTCACCCGCCGCATGGAGACATGCCGGCGCTGTAAACTCTATCCGGAGCAACACCGTGGGAGAACACATGGCCTGCCCGGCCGTTCTCAGGAGGTGGCTTGAGCCTGCGGGCAACCGCAGGCCACAGATAGATGGCCGTTTAAGACAGAACCCGGCTTACAGACCGGCTCGCATTTCATTGCTCCGTCAGCTTCGGCTGTCGGAGTAATTCTTTTTTGTATCTTTTCCCTTATTCTCTTGACTTTTCCCTTAAAATTGACCCGTTTTTAAGGGAAAGTTAAGAGTATAGCATATAGAGAAACTTTCTTTCACGATTCAATTACATATTAAGTCTTAACAATCTATCCCTAAATCATTCTCTTGATTTACCTCCTCTCTTATGTTAGAATACATCGGCTAAAATAAGTATTGGAGGACTCTCATGGATAATATCTATGTCAATGAACAGACGCTGATCGGTGAAATCGTCAATCAGTATCCCGAAACCGTTGATATTCTTCTCGGTATCGGTATGCACTGCCTTGGCTGCCCGGCTTCCCAGATGGAATCTCTGGAAGACGCCTGCGCCGTCCACGGCTTTGACGTCAAGCCTGTAGTCGATGCGCTGAATGCCAAAATCGCAGAAGGCAAATAACGTCTGCCCATAAAACGGAACTGCCTGTATACACAGGCAGTTTTTCTTTTTATGTTTATTATATTATGTAAATCAATATATGTTTATTAAATTCTGTTTATTAATTTATGTTAAATCAATTATTCTTACCATATTGCGTTTACTTAAATATGTATTTTATATTATATTTTTAATTTTATGTTTATAGTAATATGTTAATAAATGCATCATTCGCCCGCTTATGCTTTCGGCGTGCGCACTTCGCGCAGAGCAGTGGCAAAGCTGATTCCGGCCGCAATAGCCAGCGCCCAGACAAGTGTTTCACGCCCGTAGCTCTTCGCAGCTGCAGCTTCTCCCTGTACCACACTGCTCATGGCATAATACAGTGAGCTTCCGGGAACCAGCGGGATGATCGTCGGCATCAGAAACACAGTTGAAGGGCACTTTCTCCATCTGGCCATAAGCTCTGAATAGATGACAGCGGCGACGGAGGTGAACAGAACCGGCAGAAATACGTTTGGAATCATGGCATGCAGCAGCAGATATAACCCCCAGGCAAGCATCCCGCCCAGAGCGGCAAAGATCAGGTGCCGGCTGCGCAGACCGGAAACAAGTGAAAAACCGAGTGCGGCAACAAACGCTGTAAGCAGCTGAATGACTGTTTCTTTCATTTCCGTTCCCCTTTCACGCCAGCAGGTTGATCATCACAAATGCCGTCATAAACCCTCCGGCCAGAGCTCCTGCCCAGATCAGGCTTTCGATCAGCCTCACAACACCGGAGATGGTATTGCCCCCGAGCATGTTTCTGATCGAGTTTGTCATGGCCAGCCCGGGTATCAATAACATAATATCTCCGATCAGGATTTTATCCATATTGAATACCGGAATAACCTTACAGATAATGCCGACACAGAGCCCCGTCAGAAATGACAGCAAAAGATTGGCTCCTACCGTGCTGAGCTGTGTGCTTCCGAGCCGTCTCTGGACAAGGCAGATGAGCAGGCCGAACAATGCAGCGGCAATCCCGTCCGGGACACCTCCTCCGAAGAACATTGCAAAACCGCCCGCTGCAAGTGCACTCCCGATCAGAACGGCGGAGAGCGGCTTCCGGCCGTGTGCAATCCCATCCAGTGCGTTTTTCAGCTCTGTGATCGGCATAGGAGAGGCACAGCAGCTGCGGCTGATTGAGTTGAGTTTTTCCAGGCGGTAAAAATCCGTCCCGCTGCTGGAAAAAATACGCCTTGTCTCTGTCAGTACATCTTCCGAAGAGAACTCTATCGTGATACTGATTATGGAAGTGATGACAAAAACATCCGCATGTGTGCAGCCGTAAGCTGCCGCCATGCGCGAGATTGTATCTTCCACGCGGCTGATTTCCGCTCCGCAGTCCAGAAGCAGCTGCCCCATATCCAGAAGGCAGTTGATCAGTTCCCACCGCTCTTCCCTTTTAAGTTCCATAGATTCTCTCCCGGTTGTGATAGTTGGTCAGTCCGTTCCGTATCATATGCAAAGCCCCGATATTTGTCAATACCGATTCTGCCGGTCAGCAGCAAAAGAAAGGCAATGGATGCAGGCACCCTGAAAAGGGTGCCTGCACTGCTGTATCTGCCTGAGACTGTCCTTTCTGTCCGCTGTCCCGGAAGATTTTATTTGTGTGAGAAGCTGATCATGGCCATCTGGTACTTTTTCGGGCTCTGCCCGACTTTTTCCTTAAAGATCCTGCTGAAATGGGAAAGATTCCGGAAGCCTGCCTTCCCGCAGACGGAATCCACACTTTCGCCGGAAATCAGCAGTTCCTTCGCTTTCATGATCCGGCAGTTGATCAGATACTGGTTGGGAGAGTTGCCCACAACATTCCTGAACATCTCACAGAGAGAATACTTGTTGATAAAAAACTGTTTTGAGAGAGAATCCAGTGTAATCTCTTCCTCATAATTGTGGTTGATATAGTCAATAATCTCGTAGACTGCTTTCCTGTTTCTGACGCTCGGGGCTGCACTCAGATGGTAGGTTTCATGATACCATGTATTGACGGTCAGCAGCAGCTCGGCGACAAGCAGCTGCAGATGAAGTTCCTTGCCGTAACACTTCTCCTCAGGCTGGTTCTGTACGCTGATAATCTCATCAAAACGTTTCTGCAGGCTGGCTGACTGCTCTTCCGTAAGTTTCAGGATCTGGCTATTCTCAAGCGGGCGGAACAGAAAGCATTCCAGGAGATTAACATGGGCCGTTGACAGATACCCGACATAGCTCGGCTCAAAATACATGACGTAGCGCTTGTTTTCCGCTCCGGCAACTTTTGTGCCGTAATAATGAAGATCCATATTGTTGAACAGCAACAGTGTATTGGAAGATATGGAATAACTGTGCTGTTCTCCAAGGTTCAGGAACATATCGTCCGACAGGCACAGCAGCAGTTCATAATGCCTGTGGATATGATACCCCATATTGGAAGTGCCCGGGCTGTCCTTGTACTGCAGAGAAAACGTCCCGCTCAGGGACACCTCGTACTGCTGTTCTTTACGCTCTTCCATTGTTCAAACCGCCCTGATAAGCCCGGCAGAATCCATGTCCAGATACAGGCGTGCGTTTGCATGAGTTCTGAGGATTGTCGCCGGACACTCTTCGCTGATTTCACCTTCCAGCGTCCGCTTTACCGCCTCTGCCTTTGATGGCGCAGGCACAGAGCAGATGATACAGGCAGCATCCGCCAGTGCGGGAACCGTTACAGTCAGGGCACGGTCCGGAACTTCTGCCAGGGTTTTAAAGCATCCGTCATGCACCTGCTGCATCCTGCATACCTGATCCAGCCGAACGATTTTGACTTTCAGCGGATCGCGGAAATCCGCCACCGGAGGATCATTGAACGCCAGATGCCCGTTTTCTCCGATGCCGCAGAGGCAAACATCCATCGGATGCGCTTCCAGCAGCCTGCTGTAGCGGGCAGCTTCCTCTTCCGGGTCAGCTGCATTGCCATCCAGCAGATTCACAGAAGCAAAAGAGAATCTGCCGAATATTCTCTCCCGCAGGTAGTATCTGAATCCTGCCGGGTTGTCTTCCGGCAGGCTGATATATTCATCCATATGAAAGGCGTTGACTTTGCTCCAGTCAATATCCGGATCTGCGCAGAGAGCCGCAAGCGTCTCATTCTGGGAAGGCGCAGCCGCAAACATAACGTTTGCCTCGCCTTTACGCGAAACAGCCTCTTTTATGGCTTCAGCCGCATCCAGGCCGGCTGCATGGCCAAGCCCGGAGCGGCTGGAGAAAATCATAACTTTCAGGCTGTCTTTACAAAATGCATGTTCTGTTTCCATTCTTTCCATATCAGCCGTAAATCAGATTCGGAAGGAAGAGGATAATATCCGGAATGAACACCAGCAGAATATCAAGCAGAATGATCGTGGCAAAAAACGGAAGGCTGTGCTTCACGTATTCTCCGATGGAGCAGCCCATAATATCACAGACGGAATAGCAGGCCGTGCCCACAGGAGGCGTCATGCATCCCATGGTAACGATCGTCATCATAATAATTCCGAAATGGACAGGGTTCACGCCCATGTTCTGCAGCACGGGAAGAATCAGCGGTGTGAACAGGAGAACATTGACGTTGGAGTCGATCACCATTCCGGACAGCGTCAGGAAGATGATGATAACAATCATCATCAGCTGAGGATTATTGGTAATGCCGAGCAGCATTCTTCCAAGCACAGAAGGAACCTGCTCAACCGTAATGGCGTAGCTGAAAATTCCGCTCAGGGAGATGATAAGAATAATGCCGCCTGTATCAAGCACGCTGTCCTTCAGTGCTTCAAAGAAGGTTTTCCACGTCAGTTCATGGTAAATAAACGTACCGCACAGCAGCGCGTAGGCAACGGCAAATGCTCCGGCTTCCGTAGAGGTGCAGATGCCAAAACGGATCAGAACGATAAGAAGTACCGGAAACACCAGCGCAAAGAAGCATTCCTTAAGGGATGCGCTGACTTCTTTCCAGGTCGGAGGCATCACTTTTTCATCCGGAATGTCATAACCGTGCTTTTTGCTGGTCCACCAGGTTGTAAACATCAGCGCAACGCACATCAGGATACCGGGGATCAGGCCTGCGATAAACAGGCGCCCGATGGAGACATTGCCTACAAAGCCGTACAGGATAAGCCCGAGAGAGGGCGGAATCGTCGCAGTAATCAGGCTGGTGAGACAGAGCACCGCACTGGAATACCCTTTCGGATATCCCCTTTCCGTCATGGAAGGGCCGAGAATACGCGCTTCCATCGTGGCATCTGCCACAGCGGAACCTGATACACCGCCCATCAGCGTTGAAAGGACAACCGAAACCTGGCACGTTCCGCCAACCATCTTTCTGGTAATCAGCTGGCTGAATTTCATCAGGCGGGGTGTAATGCCTGTTTTGTTCATCAGGTTCCCTGCAAAGATAAAGAAGGGCACCGCGAGGAAGGTGATAGACTGCGTCTGTGCAACAACGCGCTGAATCGCGATGCTGATCGGCATTGTTCCCTTGGCCAGAAACCAGACAATGCCTGACCCGCCGATAACGAAAGCAATCGGAGCATTAATCAGCAGAAGCAGAAGGAAAGTTGCCAGCAGGATAGACAGAGGGCTCATTGTCTTTCCTCCTTTACAGCGTTGTCCGGATCATGCATGTCAATCGTATAGCTGTCGTCTGTGAAGTGCATGAGGGTCACAACCGTCTTAATACACAGCGTAACAATCATCAGCACACTGCAGACGGGCAGGCTCAGCGTTGCCCATCCGTAGGAAATCGGAAGGGTATTGAAGAAGCGTGCCCAGTTCATACGTGCCAGCTGATACCCTTTTACCGCAAACAGGCACAGGATGGCAATCATAATGCCATAGACAATCAGGGAGAGCGTCTTCTGAACCTTAACGGGAAGGTTCATCGTGGCAAGATTCATACTCACCAGGCGGTTGCTGCGCATGGCGATATCTGCCCCCAGGAAGGATACCCAGGCAAAGAGAAGCGTGCAAATATCATCACTGGTCGGAATCGGTTTGTTTAAAAGACGCAAAACTGCATTGCCGAAGGTCATGGCAATGATGGTAAAAAACCCTGCACAGGCCAGTATCGTCTCAAACTTGCAAAAATACCTGTAGATTTTTTTCATAGTAACCTCCATTCGGTTTGCGGCAATCCGGCCGGGCAACAAGGCAAACCGAACAAAATAGGAAGAAGAGGCGACACGGGTGTCATGACGCACGTACCGCCTCTTCCGGATGCTTAATTGTTATCTCTCAATACCCATCTGGGCGTAGAGCTCATCGCGCAGAGCAAGGAAGTCAACGCCGCCGGTCGTTGCATCATCGGAATACAGATGTGCAGTTGCCTCACGGAAAGCTTCAATATCCGGGTTCGTGATCTTCACGCCCATGGCTTCCATCTCTTCGAGATACTTGTCTTCATACTCAACAACCATTTCCTTGGTCTTGCCGTATTCCACAACAGCGAGTTCCTCAAGTGCCTTCTGCTGCTCTTCCGTCAGGGTGTCATACCATGCACGGCCACAGACGACAGAGCAGGTGAGCAGGAAGTGGTTCGTGCGGGAAATGTTCTTGCAGACTTCGAACATTCTCAGGCTGTAGATCGTCGGGATCTGCCATTCACCGCCGTCAACAACGCCGGTCTGAATAGCATTGTATGCTTCTGCCTGGTTCAGCGGGGTTGCGATAGCGCCCATGGCATTGACGGAGTTCAGAGCAATAGCGGAACCCATGGTGCGGATCTTGAGGCCGGCCAGATCTTCGGGCTTTACGATTTCCTTATTAGTGACATAGTTCCGGAAACCGGTAATGCCGTTGTTGGTCAGGAGGACGAGGCCCTTGTCGTACAGCATCTGCTTCCACTGGGCATAGAGCTCGGTTTCAAGCAGAGCATCGATCTCGTCATAGCTGTCAAACATGTAAGGCATCATCAGAATGCCGATTTCGGGGACGTATGCTGCAAGGCGTGCAGGGTCTGTTGCGGCGACAACGCCGGCGCCTGCCATTGCCTGCTCAAGAACGTCATCGGTAGAGCCCATTTCGGAAGAAACCATTGCCACTGCATCGAAAAGGCCGGTTTCATTCAGAGCTGCTGCAAAGTTTTCATGTGCGATGGACTGGGTGTCGCCCTTGCCGTTTGTTCCGGTAATAATAATCGGGGTTGCTGCAAATGCGGAAGCAAAGCTTGAAAGGACAACAGAAAGGATAATAACGAGTGCCAGGGTCTTGAAGAGTCTGTTTTTCATAGATACCTCCTGAAAAAAATATTTATAGTGCTGCGAAGCTCTATCGCAGATACTATCATAATTTTACCGATATTCCAATAATAAATTTTGCGATCTTTATAATTTTTTTTGCGTTTCTTTGGCATGTCCGGCATTCACAGCTTTTCTGTCTGACATTGGGGGCCAAAGAACTGGAGTATTGTCAGCTTCTCTCCCGGCGATGCGGAAAAACGAAGATCATCTGCCCCTGCCGGCACAAAAAACTGCGCTGTTTTTTCCAGAGGGAAGTTTCTTTCTCCGCACTTCAGCGTTCCGTTTCCCTCCAGAACATAGAGGCCGGAGAACGTGCCCGTGTGCTGAACGGTGATGCTGCCGACGGTCTGAATTTCATTCAGCTGAAAATACGGGATCCGGTTATAGCCGACCAGCGTTAATACCTTTCCTCCCGGGTACTCCCTGACAGTCGGCTTCAGAAATCCCCTGCGGATTATTTCCCCGCGGGTCATATTCTGATAATGGAATACCTCCATCATTTTCTCAAAACCGATCCCCTGATGGCAGAGGAAGTCCGCTACCGGAAACCCGCTGGGCGTTGTTCTTTCCACCCGGACGGTAAAATCCGTCGGCTCCTGAATTTCCACCAGGAAGCAACCCGCCCCGATGGCATGCGGCATCCCGCCTTCAATCAGGATGGTGTCGCCCGGCATCACAACAAAGCGCTGCATTGCCTCCAGCATGCCGGGGATATCCTGGCGGTTAAAAAGATCCTGCCACTTTTCCTTCGTCATCCCCTCTTTGAAGCCGTAATAGATGCAGGGTTCTTCTCCGTTGACTTCTCTTGCTTCCAGAATATGCCAGCACTCCGTCTTCCCGTAAGGGCTGTGGAAGAGCCTCTCTGCCGTGGGACGGTCGGGATGAACCTGAAGCGTCAGGCGCTCTGCGCTGTCGATCAGCTTGACAAGGACGCCGGGCGTAGCTCCGTGCTCCCTTACAAATTCCTTTCCCAGCGCCGCCTCCGGGTCCGCTTCAATCAGTGCCTTCAGCGTCTTCCCTGTTTCAGGGATATGGCTCATTCCCTCCTCCGGAAAGTCTTCCCGGCCTACATTGCGTGCCGCCACGACAGACATGATCCACTCCTCCGGGAAATGCCCGTCTTCCCCGGGTTCAGTTCCGTGCAGTCTGTCAAGGCCGCTTCCGCCGAGGTAGGTTCTCCATGCGCGGGGATTGTCAAGCCTGACAGGGTAATTCAATGTTTCCATCCCGCTTATTCCAGTGTCTGTTTCTCACCTGTCGGTTTATGGACCTCATTGAGATAGTCCACCGCCTGCTGTTTCAGTTCCTGAGGCGTGCAGTCAATCCAGAGATAATGCATTTTCTGGCTGCCGCGGGCAATCACGCCATGATTGCTTCCGAGAGGAATGTGCAGCAGCGTATTTCCTTTCATCGGGCAGATACGGCAGTCAATCAGAAGGTCCATATCGTTTTCGGGAAAGCTGAAGAAGAACTGATCCAGCAGCGGATGGGCATGCTGGCCGACGAGATCATCTCCCTTTGCTTCGACAGAGCCCATTGCAAAGCGCGGAATAAACGACTGCTTAATAATCGCGCGGCTGATTGTCGTCTCGCTCTTGAAGAAATCCCGGTACTGCAGGGCATCCCGGTATGCCTCGCTGAACGGAAAATGCTCTTTGCTGGCATCCAGATCTGCCAGATCCTGTTCATTCAGCTCCCACTGAATTTCCAGCAGGACGCTCTCTTCCGCAGTGTGAATGGAAACCCTGCTTTCCGGCCTGGCAACAAACACTGCCTTATGAGCATAGTAAAAGCTCTCGTTTTCCGCAGAAAAGACTGCATTTCCCTCACAGAGGAAAAAGATCCGGATAAACTTTCTCTGGCCCTCAAAGCTAAGATCATACTGCTTCGGAATATGGTGACAGTATACCGAAGCTCCGGGGATTTCTCCCGGCAGCATCAGGCGTGCTTCATATCCGCCCTTGTATTCCGGAAGAATTTCCATTTTGATATCAGACAACTTTACCGGTAACGCCATTTTGTCGTCCTCCTTTGAATATTCTAAAAAATTATGTTAACTGAATTATCAGCAACCGCTGCTCGCCTTCATATCCGGCAGCAGGGGGTCATCACCGTTGACAGCCAGAATTCTGTCTACAACCAGCTGTCTGAATTCCGGGCTGAGCATGGCAAAATAGGCAGTAAACCCGGTAACACGTACAACAAGGTCGGGATACTTGGAGGGATCCTTATGCGCTTCCAGCACCTTGTGCTGATCAATAATATTGATGTTCAGCAGCGTATTGCCTGTCTCCAGGATTGTCCGGATCATGGCAACCATCTTCTCAACACCTTCGGGTGTGTTGGCGATTTTCGGGTCAAGCTCCAGCTGCACCGGTGCGCAGTTGCCGTAGAAGGGCTGGACGCTTGCAATGGAGTTTGCCATGGCAGTAACAGCACCGTCCTTGCGGAAGCCGTACGTCGGGTTGGCACCGTGGTTGATCGCTTCTCCGTTGTGCCTGCCGTTCGGTGTTGCACGGACATGGCTGCCGAACTCCAGCGTATTTGACCAGCTGAACCAGCCGGGGATAAACTGGATTTCGGAATAGGCCGGATCCATCGCCCGGATTTTCGGAACCATCCCCCGCACAAGGCTGCTGAAGAGTTCGTTGATTCTGACCGCCCAGTGATCTGCAATGGTATCTCCTCCGCAGTAACGTTCACTGTGCAGCATCATCTGGCGGATGTATTCGCCGTCAATGTCATTCCAGTCAAGGTCCATCTGGCGTGTCAGGGCAGCCCAGGTGATTTTCCCTTCCCTTTCAATGCGCTGTTCACAGGCCGCAAAGCTGTCAGCAACTGTCCCTATTCCCGCACCGTCCATGCACATGTTGAAGTAACGGGCGCTCTTGGTAACGTCGGCACCCTCCTCCACGGGCCCCTGGCTCAGCAGGTTGCAGACTAGCTCCGGCTCATTTTTGTCCTGATTATGGAGATGGAAAAGAATGCCTCTCGCTGTCGTGTCCACAGCCCGTTCAAGGTGTTTGGAAAACTTCTGCCAGAGCACCTCCGTGCTCGGGGCAGTTTCCTGTGCCTCCTGCATCATCTCCGTATAGGCAACTTCAAATACTTTTGCCGTGTTGATTTTCACAAGATCGTTCAGGGTATATTCCATGCCGGGGATGCTCATCCAGTGGCAGCCTGCAGCAAGGCGTTTTCTTGCGAGGTTCCTGTCATATCCGAGGCGCATAAAGCCGTTGACAAGGCTGTTGTCTCCCGAATATCTCGGCCAGGCATTTTTATTCTTGAACAGATACCAGACGCTCTTCCGGAAAAAGTCTTCATTCATGTTGTCATGCACACGGACAGTCAGGTTGCAGGCAATGTTGATCCAGTCAGCTGCTTCGAGAATCAGATAGCTGACGTGGGAGGCCATATCATTTCCGTTGTCATCAGGGCCGGCAAGCTGGTAATAGCGCGTGTCGTTCAGGAAAAGGCAGGCAATATAAAACTTCGCTGTCTCATCGTCGATGATGCCTGCCGCAATATCATGCTCGTAAAACGGCCGCAGGAGTTCATCCAGCTGGCCGCCGGAGGGTCCGCGGTTATAAAGCCTGCTGAGGAAGCTGAACCAGCACATCCACTGGATGCACTCCCGCAGCGTTTCCGGCTGACCTTCCGCTATTTTTTCGTTGCAGGCCGCCATCTCCGTCAGGTTCTTTTTCAGATAGGGATTCTGCTCCTTTTCGGCAAGCTCTCCGATCTCCTTTGCCATGCGGTGCAGGAAAGCAATGATATGCTCCACGACCATGATCTCACTCTCATAGAATTCCGCATGCTCAGGGCCGGAATTGATCTTCTGATACTTTTTCAGCTTTTCAAGGATGCCGCCCCAGCCCATGGAAAATCCCATCCGCAGATCGGGCGTAAAATGCCCGTCCGAGCCGATGCCGCATACGATATTATACTCTTCAAACGCTCCCTTCAGGTCGTCATAGGGGATATCCGGATTCCAGATTGCTCCCTTCTGCCTTGTCATGAAGAAGAAGCCGCGGCCGACGAAGGCATCCAGCGGGTCGCAGTAAAGCGGGTGCTCATCCAGCACTTTGCAGTAGTTCGTGCGCCAGCCTTCATAGCCGTAAAAGCTTCCGTTTTTGTTGTTGGGAATAAACTCAAAATGGAAATCATCCGGAGGAACAACGCGCCCGTAATCGTCCTCATCCAGGCCGCCTTCCATCTCGATCTTCTCCTCCGTCTGCTTCAGCTTGCGCGCTTTGAGCAGGCGGATCCTCTTATCCAGCGTAAATTCCTCATTGGGTGAATACTCGTTGATAAACTGAATCTGCCCCATACTATCCTCCTTTTATTCCTCAGCACGGACACGGATGCCGGCACTCTCCGCAACTTTCTTCAGTTCCTTCACACGGGCTTTTGGAAGCGGTTTGGCATCGGCAAACGGATTCTTTTTCTTCAGGCTCTGATACTTCATATCTCCCAGGGGGTTGAAATTCAGCAACTCATAGGTAAGCATGGAACCGTTCTTGTCAGTCTGTTTCAGGAAAGCCGCAATGGCGGCAATGTTTTCGTCTGAATCCGTTGCTCCGGGGATCAGCGGTGTGCGGACAATATACGGCACTCCGCTCTGTGCCAGGGCTGTAATCGTCTCCTTGATCAGGAAGTTGTCTGCCCCCGTCCACTTCCGGTGCTGTTCGCTGTCGTCGATCTTCAGGTCACACATGACAAGGTCAAGCTTTCTGATGAAGTCTTCTATCTCTTCCCACGGGAAATTCAGGTTTGTTTCAACGGCTGCCTCAATCCCGTTCTCATGGCAGGCGTCCACAATGCTTTCGGCAAACTCCCTCTGACACAGAACTTCTCCGCCGGAGAGCGTTACGCCTCCGCCGCTGGTCAGATAGTACGGCTTGTCCTGCAGAACTTCATGCATCACCTCATCGGTGCTCATCTTCTTTCCGCTGATGGCCATCGCCCCGGCATAGCAGATCTCTGCGCATTTGCCGCATTTCACGCAGAGGTTGGGATAAAACATATGAATATTGTTGATACGCTTATGTGCCTTGCTCGGGCAGGCATACACACATTTATAGCAGCTGATGCACTTGGTAGCGTAATAATGCAGATCCCGCTTCATGCTGATGGTTTCGGGATTATGGCACCAGGCGCAGTTCATGTTGCAGCCTTTCAGAAAAACCGTCGTCCGGATTCCGGGGCCGTCATTCAGCGCGAACCGTTCGATTTCCGTAATCATGCCTTCCATGTTTCCTATCGCTCCTTCCGTACAGGATTTTTGTTATTCCTTTGTCAATCCGTTCTGAATACAGTATAAGAAACCCTGCTGCTTCTTTTTTGCACCATTCGTCATTTTTTTTTGCTTTTCTTGGGAATCTCTTTTCCGGCAATCAGAAAAGCCATCGGAAACAGCAGTTTCTGATGGCTTTCCATATTGTTCCTTACAGCTTCACGGGTTTGCCGGTTTCAGCGCTCTTGTAAATGCTTCTGATCAGATGAACGGAGCGTATGGCCTCGCTTCCCGGCACAAAAGGTTTGCTTCCGGTTTTGATGGCTTTTGCAAAATCGGCAAATTCACGCTCATGCCCGATGGTGCTGATTTTTTTCGGATCGTTTGCTCCTCCAATCGAAGTGGAAACTGCAAACTGTTCCCTGATTTCCCTGTCCTGAGGCTGTTCCTCGGCAAATTCCCATTTGGTAATGGAATCCTCCTCCAGAACAACCTGTCCTTTTGAGCCGCAGATTTCAATTCTTTTCATGCTTCCGGGCCAGGCGCCGGTAGAGCCTTCAATTACGCCAAGTGCACCGTTCGGGAACTTCAGTACAGCCGCGGCTGTATCTTCCACTTCGATTCTCTCATGTGCCAGCGTCGCCGTATAGGCGCTTACCTCGACAGGGTCTCCCATCAGGAACAAAAGCAGGTCAATTGCATGAATTCCCTGATTCATCAGGACGCCGCCCCCGTCCAGTGCCCAGGTTCCGCGCCAAGCACCACTGTCATAGTAAGCCTGCGTCCTGTACCATTTAAATTGTGCATCCGTCAGCGTAATCGTGCCGAACCGGCCGTTATCCACCGCCTGTTTTACCAGCCTTGCCGCGTCATGAAAACGGCTCTGGAAAATGCCGCAGATCAGCACGTGGTATTTTTCCGCTTCCTCCATAATCATACGGATTCTGTCTTCCGTAATTTCCATCGGTTTTTCAATCAGGACGTGCTTCCCTGCCCGGATGGCGGCAAGCGCGGGCTCCAGGTGGCTGCCGGAAGGCGTCGTGATGCTGACGGCATCAATCTCCGGATCTTCCAGCATCTCCTCAAGCGAATAAAAGGCTTTGCAGTGATGCTCCTCCGCCCACTTGTCCGCTTTTTCCCTGTTCTGATGGACACCGCCGCGCAGGTAGCAGTCATCCTGATCCTGCAGGGCAATGGCATGCACTTTAGAGATGACGCCCAGCCCAACGATTCCGAATCCGATTTTATTGTCCTTCATATTTTCACCCTCCCGGTATGTGATTGAAAATTCTTATCTGTCAGAACAATACCACATCTTACCGGATTTGAAAAGTTTTTTCCGTTTCTCTTTGAATCCCGTACTGTCCGTTTGACCGGAGGATGCCGGTATGATATAATGCCGGCAACAAAGGCTGTGACAGTTCTGTGCCTGTTCGTATGCTATTCTGATAACGGAAAGTGCAGAGAAGCACTTCCGGATCTTGAATAATGAAGGAGGAATTGACCATGAAAAAAACAATATCTCTCGCACTGGCAGTCTGCCTGCTTGTTCTGACGTTCTGTCTGACGTCCGGTGCGGCATCCGCCGTATGGGATACCAACGTCGAACCTGAAATTACCGAAGAAGTTCAGGCCCTTTTTGAAAAGGCACTGGACGGGCTTCTCGGGGTTAAGTACACGCCTATCGCCGTTCTCGGCCGGCAGGAAAACGCCCTCTGCATCCTGAGCAGGGCCGCTGTGGTATATCCAGATGCAAAACCCTACTATGCTCTTGTTGACATCAGCACAGCTGACGGCAATGCCGAGCTGCTGAAGATCCGGGCTCTCTCCATTGATGAAAAGCCTGAAGTTGAGATCGACTACGGCAGCTCAGAGCTTTACACCACCGAAGAAATGGATGAAGCCATCGCCCTCATTCTTGAGGAGTTTAACACCTGGGAAGGCTGCGAGATGCACAGCATCCGTTACTTCTCCGATGAGTGCAGCAGCGGTGAATTTGTCGCCTGGATGAACGAGCTGGCTGAGGCGCGCGAACCGGGTACAACCTTTACGCAGTGCATCGCTTTCCGCAGTGATTTCCATTCTCCTGTTGAAGCCTACGGTGCCTGGGAGGCTGACCAGGAGTATACCAACTGGGAATGGTGGCTCGCCCGTGAAGACGGCGGCAGCTGGCAGCTCATGACCTGGGGTTACTGATCAGGAAAGAGCCGGGTCACACAAACCATGAGATATCCTGAGTTTCTGAAGCCGGGCGGCACAATCGGATTTGCCGCCCCTTCCTTCGGCTGCAGCATTGAGCCGTACAGATCCGCTTTCAACCATGCGCTGGAAGTCTTCCGCAGGGACGGCTATCAGCTGCAGCTCGGCCCCAACGCCTATGCGGGGGACGGCATCGGCATCAGCTCCTCTCCGGAAAGCTGCGGAAAAGAATTTACGAAGATGTACACTTCCGAAGAAAACGATGCCATTATCTCCTGCGGGGGCGGAGAACTGATGTGTGAAATCCTGGATTATGTAAACTTCGATGCAATCCGGGAAGCGAAACCCAAATGGTTCATGGGCTATTCGGACAATACCAATCTGACCTTTCTCCTGAACACACTGTGTGACACCGCCGCCATATACGGCCCCTGCGCCGCTACTTTCGGGATGAAGCCGCAGCACCGCGCCATTAAGGATGCCTGGAAGCTTCTGCACGGCAAAAGGCTCTCCTTCCGCGGATATGACAAATACGAAATTGAGTCGTCTAAGGATGAGGAACACCCTCTGAAACCGTACAACTGTACAGAGAAGCGCAATATCATCTTCTTCAATCCGGACGGTGCGGAAGATCAGCCTTTTCAGTTTTCCGGCCGCCTGACCGGAGGCTGCCTGGATATTCTGGTAAACCTGTGCGGGACGAAGTATGACAAAGCGGCGGCATTTGCCGAAAAGTACAGGAAAGACGGTATTATCTGGTTCCTGGAAGCCTGTGACCTGAATGTCTTCTCCATCCGCAGGGCAGTCTGGGAGTTGCAGCATGCCGGCTGGTTTGAGCATGTGAAAGGCTTTCTCTTCGGCCGCCCGTATTCCGCTATGGACCCTCTGATGGGACTTGACCATATTCATGCGGTAACTGATCTGCTTTCTTCCCTGCACGTCCCTATCCTGCTCGATGCTGACCTCGGTCACCTGCCTCCCATGATTCCCCTGATCTCCGGCAGCCTGGCCACTGTCAGTGCAAATCCGGCTGACGGCAGCATGCAGATCAGTATGAAGTGTAAATAACAGGGTTCACAGCCCGCCGTTTTCCGGCGGGCTGTTTGTTTTTTTTTACGGGATAATTAACAGATTCTTCAGCCTTTTCCTTTCATTACGGTTATAATTATAATAAAGTTTTTTTACCCGGGTGACTGTTTTGAAATCTGCTGACCGCTCCGACATTCTGATCATAGCTGCAACTGTATTTGCCCTGCTGCTTTCCGCAGGGCTTCTGGTTTTCGGCATCCTCCACGCTGATGACATTGATGAGCAGCGCACAGATGCGCTGCCCGGTATCGGCACTGCGTATGCGGAACAGTTTTTCGACGACAGCTTTGTGCACACCGTCAACCTGATGATTCCGGAGCAGAACTGGGCGTACATGGTCGGACATGCCGCGGAGGAAGAGTATGTTCCCTGTGACGCGGAAATAGACGGAGAATTCATAGCAGACATTGCTCTGAGGCCGAAGGGGAATTCTTCCCTTTCCTCCATTGCCCTGCAGGGCAGTGAGCACTTCAGTTTCAAAATCGAGTTTGACCATTACCGGGCGGGCAACACCTTTCACGGTCTGGACAAGCTCTCTCTCAGCAATCTCGGCAGCGACCCTACCTGCATGAAGGATTTCCTGGCCTACCGGATGATGCGCAGTGCCGGCGTGGAAGCACCGCTTTGCTGTTATACTCTCCTGCAGATCAACGGAGAGGATTTCGGCCTCTATCTGGCGGTTGAAGCGATAGAAGATTCCTTTGCGCTGCGAAATTACGGCAGTTCTTTCGGGCAGCTGTATAAACCGGATATCTTTGCGGTGGAAACCATCAGCCCATCCCTTTTCCTTTCCCTGCCGGAACATAAGGATCTGTTTGAAGCGATGGGAAACGGGCAGCCCGGTCAGCGAATTGATGCGCTGGGCTCCGTCATCAACATCGCCTTCGCGGAAAAGCAGGAGCTTGCCGGCATATCCGCCCTGCAGTACGCCGGAGATGATCCGGAAAACTATGATGTCATCTTCGATACGGCTGTCTTCACGCTGACAAATGCCGACAGGAAGGCGTATCTTCAGGCCGTCAGAACTCTCAACAGCGGAGAGCATCCCGCGGAGGCACTGGATCTTGAACAGGTCATGCGCTATTTTGTCGTGCACAATTTCGTCAACAATTATGACAGCTACAGCGGTGTGTTCGTCCATAACTTCTACATCCATGAAAAAGACGGCAGGCTCTCCCTCGTCCCCTGGGATTACAACCTCGCATTCGGAGCCTTTTCCATGGAATCCGCTCTCACGTGCTTCTTTGACGGGACCCGCTATGATATCAGGCCGGACTTCGGAGAGGCGCTGAGCTCTGATGAAAGCTTTGTCAACTATCCCGTTGACACCCCGATGTTCTTTGTCAGCAACGAACAGCGGCCTGTGTTCGGCGCCTGGATTTCCGATCCCGCCTGCAAGGAGGAATATCACCGCCTGTTTCAGGTGTTTCTGGAATCCTGGTTTGACAGCGGGTTCTTCGCTTCCGATTTTTCACGCACAGCAGAGATGATCCGCCCCTATATTGCCGATGGCCTGACCTTTTATACACCGGAACAGTTTTCCCTCGCTTCCGGGTATCTGAAAATGTACTGCGAACTGCGTGCGGAGAGTATCCGCGGTCAGCTGGACGGAAGCATACCCGCAACACTGGAAGGGCAGGCAGAACACCCGGAAACGCTGATTGACATCGGGGATCTGAATCTCGGGAAAACCATAGATTTCAGCGGCCTGGCCTGGGGAATTACACCGGACGATGTGGCGCAGATTCTGGATGCAATCAATGACGGCGAGCGCTTCACTTCAGCCGGTGTATCAGACACCGTCAGAAGCCTGATCAGCAACCCATCAGATATCCTCCGCCTGGCAGGCAGAGCACTTTCCGCCAGTTCACTGCTACAGCAAATGGCCGGTAAAGCTCTGATTCCTGTACTGGAAATCATCGCTTCCATAATCTTTCTGCTGATTGTTCTGAAGCTGCTCTGCCGCCCGCGGAAAAATAATCGCAGAAACTGATTTCCGTCAATTATTCTATGTTTATCATAATATGTTTATAAATTTCCGTTTATTATTTTATGTATTTAAATATATGTTAATAATATTATGTAAATTACCTGCAGACAAAAAAAACAACTGCCGTGCGAGTTATCTCCCGTGACAGTCGCTGGTGTTTCAGCTTCTGATCTGTTATGATGAGGCCGTAACAAAAAAGGAGGATATGATCATGGAAATGGGAAAAGAGATTCGCCGCCTGCGGAATGATCGCGGCCTTACCCAGGAAGCGCTTGCCGCTGCCCTGAATGTGACAGCGCAGACCGTCAGCAAATGGGAGTGCGGCAACAGCATCCCGGATGTTCAGATGCTGCCGGAGATTGCCGTATACTTCGGCGTCACCATCGACCAGCTCTTTGCCATGACTCCGGAGCAGCAGATTGAGCGCATTGAGAACCACATCTACTCCAGCGGCCTGTTCAGCGAGGCCGAACAGCGGCAGATAGAGCAACAGCTCCTCGCAATTGCGGAGGACCCGGCATACGCCGGGAAAGCCCATCTGACGCTGGCCGAGCTCTACAATAACCAGGCAGAGCAATATCGCCTTCTGGCGGTGAAGCATGGCAAGGAAGCTGTGGAGAGAACCGGGGACCGTGACGCCGTCAGTGAGCTCGCCAATGCCTGGGGCAGCTATATGCCAGACTGGTGCGTACGCAATCACCATGCTCTGATCAGCTGGTACAGTGACTATTGCAGCCGCCACCCGGATAACCGCTCCGCCCTCATGTGGCTGCTGGACAACCTGATCGACGACCGCCGGCTCACCGAAGCCGGAGAGTGGCTGGAGAAGCTTGCACGGATGGACAACACCTTCCGCGTACCCATGTACCGCTACCTGATTGCCTTGGCAGCAGGGAAAACTGACGAAGCCGAACAGCTTCTCAGGCAGCTGGAGAATCTGGAGAATCAGGAGTGGTGCTGGGCCATCACCCTGGGAGACATCTATACGCAGCGCCAGGAGTATGACAAGGCCATCGAGTGGTACCGCAGAGGCCAGGAAATGCAGCCGGCCCCCAAGTACACCGACAGCGCTATGAGCATCGCCCATATCTGTGAGATCCGCGGCGACAAGGCCGGCGCCATAGCCGCTTACCGGGAACAGCTGCGCCTGATGCGCGAGGACTGGGGTATCATCAGCGGCGCAGAGTGTGAGGAGATTGAACAGGCCATCCGGAAACTGCAATAATCAGCTTCGGAATTTGCACCAAAATCCGGAAACAGTAAAACAGGCGTGACCGCTGCGGTCACGCCTGTTTCTGATTCTATTCTGTTTTTGATTACGGCTTGAGCTCCAGGTAGAGCCAGCGGTACTGTCTGGCGGAATTCTCCCAGGAGACATCCTTTGCCATGTTGCGCTGTACCATCTCGTCCCACTTCCAGCGGTCGGTAAAATAGAGCGTCTTGGCACGGTTGATGGCATCCAGCAGCAGCCCTGCATCATAACGGTCAAAGGTAAAGCCGTTGCCGTCATTGGTATAGCTGTTGTAGGGCTGGACAGTGTCCTTGAGGCCGCCCGTCTCACGGACGATGGGCACAGTGCCGTAACGCATGGCAATCAGCTGTGTCAGCCCGCAGGGCTCAAAGAGTGACGGTACCAGGAAGGCATCCGCACCGGCGTAAATCAGGTGGGCACGGCTTTCGTCATACATGATGTTCGAGCAGACGTAACCCTTGTAGGTGTTCTCAAAGTAGCGGAAGGAATTCTCATAGAAGTCGTCACCGGTGCCGAGAACAACAACCTGTGTGTTGCCGTCCATCAGTTCCGGAAGGATCCAGTTGACAAGGTCAAGCCCCTTCTGGTTGGTCAGGCGGGAAACCAGGCCGATCACAAACTTGCTGTCGTCAACAACCAGACCGAGCGATTCCTGAAGCGCCTTCTTGTTGCCCCTCTTGTTCCAGAGCACGTTGGAAAGATCATAGTTCTGGGCAAGCAGACTGTCCGTCGCGGCATCCCACATCTCAGTGTCGATGCCGTTGACAATGCCGCGCAGCTTCCAGGAGTGATGACGCAGGTGGGCGTCAAGGCCTTCCCCGTAGAACTCCGACTGGATTTCGCCGGCATAGGTGTTGCTGACGGTAGTGATCATATCCGCATAGGCAAGGCCGCCCTTCATCATGTTGGCATCCTCAACGCCCGTCTTCAGCACGTCGATATTGAACACCTCGTCGGGCAGGCCGGACCAGTACTTGATGGTCGGGATATTGTATACGCCCTGGAAGCGGAGATTGTGGATGGTGAGCATCGTCTTTGCGGAGGCGAGCTGCGTGTTGGCAAAGAGCGTACGGAGATAAATAGGCACAAGGGCTGCCTGCCAGTCATGGCAGTGGATAATATCCGGCACCCAGTTCATGTAGTTCAGGGCTGCCAGTGCGGCCTTGGCGAAATAGCAGAACTTGGGGATATCGTCAATCAGGTTGGTATACGGATTGCCATTGGAGAAGAATTCCTCATTGTCGATAAAGTCATACACTACGCCGTCCCATACGTACTCCATAATGCCGACATAGAACTGGCGCCCGTCGGAACAGAGATTCATATAGAACTCTCCGCGGTAAACCATCTTCTCCTGATACTTCCAGGGGATGCATTTATAGCGCGGCAGAATGACCTTGACGTCGCAGTTCTGGGCAATCAGGGCCTTCGGCAGAGCGTACATTACATCTCCGAGGCCGCCTGTCTTGACAAACGGATAGCACTCGGACCCGATAAACGCAACGCTCCGGCGCGGCCACGGGAGTTCCGGCTCAGGCTGAACAGGGGCTTCCTCAACAGGCTCTGCTGCAGGGACTTCCTCAGGAGCAGCTTCCTTCGCTTCCGTTTCCTCCTTTACGGGCTCGGCAGCAGCTTCCGCAGGAGCTTCCACCGGCTTTGCTTCTTCAGCAGCTTCCTTTTTCTCATCGGCTTTCGCGGCTTTTCTGGCAGCGGGCTTCTTGGGAGCAGCCTTTTTGGCAGCGGGCTTTTCAGCCTTCTTTTCTTCTGCTTTTTCCGGGGCAGCTTCCGGCGTCTTTACTTCTTCTGCTTTTGCAGCTGCCTTTTTCGGCGCTGCTTTCTTTTTTGGTGCGGGAGCGGTTTTCTTCTCTTCTACAGGAGCAGCTTTCTCCTCAGCGGGTTTATTGACAACTTCTTCAGCTTCCTTTACGGGAACAGATTTCTTTGTCGGCATGATTGATCTCCTTTTAATAGTCATATGCGGCCATGCATCGTCATTCAGCATGTCAGCCGCAAAAAAATGAACATTTGCATTGTAAAAACAGTGAAATATCTGTCCATTTCATAAACTATTATATCTGATAAGCAAAAAAAGTCAACCTGAAAAAGGAAAGTTCACCAAAACTTGCCCCTTCTCTTCCGGGCAGCTTGTACCCCCGCCGTTTTTATGATAAAATAGCTTGATTTCTTTTGCCGGAGACTGTTCTGCCATGAGAAAAAGACTGTTTGAAATTATTGAAAAATCCGACGGTAACGACAAGCTCAGCACCCTGTACGATTATACCATGATCGTCATCATTACGCTGAGCCTGATTCCCCTGCTCTTCAAGCATGAAAATGCATTCTTCACTGTCACGGATAAAGTGACAGCCGGCATTTTCATCGTGGATTATCTGCTCCGTCTGGCAACTGCCGATTACAAGTTTGAAAAGGAAGGCATCAAATCATTCCTGCGCTACCCCTTTTCCGGCATGGCAATCATTGACCTGCTCTCCATTCTCCCCTCTCTGACGTTCGTCAACAGCAGCCTCAAGGTTCTCCGTGTAGTGCGTATGATGCGGGCTATGCGCGTTGTCCGCGTGTTCAAGGCGATGCGTTATTCCAGAAGCTTTGAAATCATCGGCAATGTCATCCGCATGTCAAAAGATTCTCTGGTTGCCGTCTGTGCGCTGGCAGCAGGGTATATTCTGATTTCCGCCATCATCATCTTCAATGTGGAGCCTGACTCCTTCAACACCTTTTTCGATGCCGTATACTGGGCAACCGTTTCCCTTACCACTGTCGGCTACGGAGATATTTATCCCGTTTCCACCATGGGCAGAGTAATCACCATGGCCTCCTCTATTTTCGGGATTGCCATCGTGGCGCTCCCTGCCGGCATCATCACAGCCGGCTATATGTCAGAGCTGCAGCAGGAAAAGGAAAACAATCCTCCGGCAGCGGACGGAAAACCGGATTCCACGCATAAAGGAAGCTCCGACAAGTGAAAATCCATATTATCGGTGGCCCGGGGACAGGAAAAACGTACCTGGCAGAAAAGCTTTCAAAGCAGTTTGGAATACCACATTATGATCTTGATGATCTGCAGTGGGATAATCAGTCAGAAAATTACGGAATCAAACGGAATCCGCAGGAAAGGGATGCGCTTCTGAATCGGATTCTTGAAAAGGACGTCTGGATTATCGAAGGCGTCTATTATGCATGGTGCGGCAAATGCTTTGAAAAAGCAGACCGAATTTATGTGCTGGATGTTCCGCGGTATCAATACAGATACCGTATCATCCGCAGATTTATTAGGAGAAAACTCGGTCTCGAAAAAGGGAAAAAGGAAACTCTGAAATCCCTGTCAGATCTTTTGAAATGGGCTGACAAATATCAGAACAGCAATTTAGCCGAAATCAGAAAAATCCTGAAAGCCTTTCCGGAAAAAGTCGTAAAAACCTGATTCTCCAGGACAGCGGACAGGAAGGACAGCAACAGGCAGCTGTGCAAATCAGCTGTCTGTTTTTTTACTGTCCGCTCTGTCCCGTGTCCCTGGCTGACAGATTCTGTTTTACGCCGCAGGCAGAGGGGGATCTGATTCCGTAAACAGATAGGGATTTGCAAAATAGATATTCTTTCCGTGGTAATTCTTTATATCGTTTTCTTCGAATCTGACCCTGACATATCCGAGCGCCTCCAGATGATCAAGCGCTTTCTGCGTTACCTCCGCTGTTGGGAGCATTCTGCAGGCACGCATAATATCTCTGCGGGCAAATCTCTGCAAGCCTTCCCTGCGGATTGCCTCGACAATTAGTTTGCTGTTGTTTGTCAGACGATCCGCTCCCATTTTGCTGTAAGCGACTTTGGCGTGTTCAATGAAGTAACAGGCAAGGAGGATGGCATTGCTCATATTTTCTTCGCTGATCACAAAGTGCGGTGATTCGTCCGGCATGCCTGCCCCTGCAGCCTTCCTTTCTTCCGCTTCCGTGCGGCAGAGAAGCCCCGCTATCCGCACTGCCGTACCCCGTATTTTCCCAATCCAGTCAGCAATGAAACTGTATTCTCCGGACTTCAGTTTATCTTCCGTTTCCTGCTCAAAAACAAGCCTGACGTGTTCAGCATCCTCCGAGAGCGTAATGAGCTCCGTGTTCTGCGGCTCTGTATTCAGCAGACGCAGGATCAGCTTATGATAGCCGTTGGCTGTCTCATCCGGCACTGTCGGCGGGTCGATATTTCTGTCTCCCACCAGTGACTTCGGCAGAGAAAACAGGATACGGGCTATAAGCCCTCTGCCGAGAAATTCTTCATTGCGCATCATCCCTTCCAGGACGCGCGGCTGAGCCATCTGGACAATCGTAAGGACAGGGTTTTCAATCACTTCTTCATCTTTGCCTGCCCGGTCGACGCGGATAGGATCCTGAGAGAAGCCCTTGAGCACAATGTCAAAATAGGCACCGTTGGAATAGCGGCCGTTCAGGTTTTGAAACAGGGTGGATTCTGTGCCGAAGGCGCTCAGTCGTCCCTCGTTTTCCACCATCAGCGTTGCCATGCGTTCTACCGTAATGTCATCAACATATTCTTTCTTCGGCCTTAAAACAGCGAATTCTCTTTCCTCGTCTTTAGCCGCATCCAGTTCAGCCTGAGTGATCTTTCCCGCGGCATAGTCCTTCTGCATCTTTTCCACCTTTCTCAGCAAAGCAGCATAGGTGTTATTACTCAGGGCGATTTCTCTCGCGTGCTCTTTATTCCATTCCCGCTCATACTGTTGGATAGGTTTGATCATCCATTTCAGGCAGGGAGATTTTTTCTCTGAAGGGGCTGCCACCGGCAGGACAAAAAGATTTAACGGTTCCTGCCAGCCTTTTTTGATAAGCACTTCATACTTTCCCTGCAGGCAATGCGCCAGCACCGCGAGCGACAGGCTGCCTGCCATATCCACCGGTGTCTGCAGAAATTCGGAAACTGCCAGCACATAGTCCCGTACCGTTTCCGGTAATGCCTCAACGGGAAATCTGACATTAGTCTCCATTTCCAGAGGAACAGGCTTCTCCCACTGAGGCACAGTTTTCACCAGGCCGTATTCCTGCGGCTGAATATAACCGGGCTGTTTGCTGATACGTCTGTAAAACTTCCTGCAGCTGCTCCAGATCCCGTCTAGTTCAGCTTCAGACAGGGGCGGAGAGCACCTCCGGGCCTGTTCTCTGTATCTGCTCTCTGCTTCTTCTGTATCTCCCCAGCGTTTAATGATACTGGCTCCTATGGCTGAAAGAGTGGAATTGCGCTTTCCTTCACAAATAACTGAACTGTCAGGAACCGGCTGATCCGTCTCTATCATATTCAGGAATTCTGTCAGTGAATTATTTCCCTCTTGGTAGATTATTTTGGCATCCTCAACGCCAAAAAAGAATCTGGCGGCATCCAAAGCATTGTTATCAAAAAACGGAAAAAGTTCAGCCACTCTCCTTTTTGTCGCAGCGTATTCCTCTGCACTTCCCGTTGGCCGGATCGGAAAGATTACATGAAACCGTGGTCTTGCGCATTTTGTTCCTTTCTGTTTGTTGTCATGCCTGCTGGAGTAGGTAATGCATCTGACGCCCGGAAAGAATTCTTTCATATCATCCGGCCAGATCCACTGCCCTCTGTCCTCGCTTTCGTTGTCCACGTCCATAACCAGCAAAGCGGCATATTCAAAGTTTTCGACACTTCTGCGGTTATCACGGAATTTGACAAAAACATGGTCATAGCTAAGCGCCTCCGCCAGTTCTTTTTTGTTTCTGATGCAGACTTCAACCGGATAAACGCAGTTTTTCTCATCACCTGTCACATTTGCTCTGTAAAAAATGATTCCGCCGGAATTTCCCATTATCTCGTACCTCCGAAAAAAATTTTTATGGTGCTTCT
>JAEEGI010002316.1_pt1 | contig 47076 bp, 39 predicted proteins | sample 8958751 | NCBI WGS metagenome assembly JAEEGI01 (sample SAMN16246545, study PRJNA631951) | gut metagenome | biome: gut microbiome; feature: rumen; material: KS-attached | host: Bos | place: Iran: Karaj | collected 2018-10
TCGCCCTCATCCAGTAATCGGTGCTAACTTGAGTATAATGAAGCAAACTTCAATAACGACTACTTCTGATATCATTTAGCATAACCAAGACTGAGAAGAAAAGATTTGTTTCATGTTAGGGAGCGCAGTGGAAGACCATAGCGCTCCCGCTTTTTTTTGTGTAATGCTCATTTATTGGACATTCATGTCAAATTGAAACGGGATGACGGGATTCTCTTCATCTGTCGTATATTTCTGGTGATTTCACGTTAATAATTGCAAAATAGAGGGAGGTGGCGAGGTGTTTGCACATTATTTATGTAATTTTGGAGTTATAAAGGTAAACCAAACACATTGCGATTATGAAACGGCAAATTATTCATATCCTATTTATAGCTTTAGTGATTATGGCATTCCCATTCCATTCTTTGGGCGGCGAGAAGGTAGTTGACTTCAATTTCCCGCAAGACGTGAGCAAGGAAGCGCTTGCCGACATTGACAAGGCGCTGAAAGGCAGCGATGACGGACAACTGCTCGTCGATGCGCTGGTGCGCTACAGCGTTGCGCAAAGCGGCATCTCGCAGGACAACATGGCCGACATCGTCTCGCGCATCGAGAAAACTGCCGGCAAGGAAAAGCGCCCGCACATCCGCGCCCTGCTCTACCACCTCGAGGCAATGGTCTATCAGGGCTATCGCAACCGCTTTGCCCGCTGGAGCGACCGCGACAACCCCGTCGAGGAGGTTCCCCAGGACATCAGCGAGTGGGACCGCAAGCAGTTTGACCAGAAAATCACCGAACTCATCGAGAAGAGCCTTGCCGAACCCGACGCCCTCAAGGCCGTGGCGGTGACCTCGCTGCCTGGCATCATCAGGTGCAACAAGCTGGGCGCCACCTACATCCCCACCCTGAACGAGTTCCTGCTGATGAAAGGCAAGGAAATACTCAACGGCATTGAGGAGAATAAGGACCTGATGGAGCGCATCAACAGCGACTGGATGGCCTCGACCGAGGGCAACCTGCCGGCACACATCTTTGCAATCACCGAGACCCAGGGCTATTCTTTCCCTATCGAGACCTACCAGCAATATCAGGACAATGAATACTGCGCACTGCTGCTGAATCGCGTCGCATGGGTGGACAACAAGCTCCATTACAAAACATTGAAGGAGTATGTGGAACGCTTCCCCAACTCCATCTTCACGACCCAGGTGAAAAACACCATCATCGCCATGGAGCGCAAGACGATTCAGCTCACTTATCCCGAGGTGCGTTCATCGAGCGACAGCATCGCTGTGAAAGCCGATGTCCAGAATACCAACTCGTTCACCATCGAGGTCTATCGCATTCCCGACAACAACCTGAAGGAATACAGGCTGGACAAGAGCAAGTTGCAGCTTGTTTCGCGCCATCCCGTGACGGTTCAGGGCAATGTGCCGTTTGAGGCTGACAACGTGGTCACCACGCTGCCTCCCCTGCCCTATGGCATCTACGCCATCTGCCCCGCATTCGACTTCGACAACAACACCGAGGACCAATTGAGTCGCTACAATATCCTGCACGTGACCGACATAGCCACCTTTGCTCTCTACAGCAACAGCTTTGAACGTGTTGGCGCCATCCATTTAGACGGCAAAACCACATCGGGCACGGACAACGAACTGCAGGACCGCATTATCGCCGTCGACATCAACACCGGCAAACCGTTGTCAGGAGTGGCGATCATGTCGGATAAAGACGACAAGACCCTGGGCACTACAGGCAGCGATGGCTCGGTCATCATCAATCTCACTGCCCGAGAGCGTAGTGAGTTTGGCCGGATGCTGACCGCCGTCAAGGGTAACGACCGCTACGGATTGCCGACTCAACTCGGTATACTTGAGAATAACACCTACAGCAACGAGACCGGTGATATCTATACCGACCTGGGCGTCTATCGCCCCGGCGAGACCATCCATTGGGCCGCCATCATCTATCGTGTCGCAACCAACGGCCGTGTTGTACTCGGCGGTAAGGAGGCAGAAGTAATATTCATGGACCAAAACCGAGAGCCCATCGACACCGTTACCATGACCACCGATGAGTTCGGCCGCATTGAGGGTACCTTTGTCGTTCCCAAGGACCGCATGAACGGCAGTTTCACCATTTTCATCAAAGAGAAAGGACGGTTATCCAGAAATCTCGCCTATCGCTATGTGAGCGTGAGCGAGTATAAGACGCCGACGTTTGAGGTCACCTTCCCCGTCCCGCGCCGCAGCTACGTTGCCGGCCAGCCCGTGAAGGTTAGCGGCCAGGCGATGACCTACAGCGGATTGCCCCTGCAGAATACCGAGGTGCGCCTGTCACTCGCCCAGAACGAGTGGAACTGGTGGCGTGTGCCCACTCTTGGCGGCAGTCACCTGCAAGACACCACCGTCGTTACCGATGATCAAGGCCACTTCACCATCGAGTATCCAGCCGAACTGTTTGAGGAGAACATCGGCCTCAAGCCAGGCAGGCGCTGCTGGGCCCGCTATCTTTACCGCGTCGATGCCATCGTCACCACCGATGCCGGCGAGACCCACCAGGCGACCACCGCGTTCATCGTGGGCTCGCGCCGCGGCATTGTGATGGGTAGCGAGAACAACGACATCTACCTCAATGACAAGCCCATCAAGCTGCCGTTGAAGTACGTCTCCACCGATGAGAAGCAAACCGATACCTACTGCACCTGGGAGGTCACCCCCATCGATGGCAAGGAACCTGTCCTGACCGGCAACTTCAACACCGCCGACCCGACCATCGACCTGAAAAATCTGCCTTCGGGCCAATATATGCTGAAAATCTACATCATCGATGCCGAGGAGGGCGAGCAGGAGGTGGATATTGAGCGCATGATCACCCTGTACCGCAAGGGCGACAAGAAGGCGCCCGTCAAGGACTGCCCGCTGTGGCTCACGCCGCTGCAGCAGAGTGTGGACAAGAACAACGTGGGGCACATCGCCGTGGGCGTATCCACCCCCAAGGCTTATATATACTATGTGGCAAGAACAAGTGACAAGGTTATCGCCCATGGCTGGCTCACCTACGATGCGGGGATCCACGATTTCACCGTCAAGCTGCCCAAGGAGGCAGGAAAAGACGTAAACGTCTGGTTCATTACCCATTATGGCACCAAACAGGTCACTGAGCAAGTCACACTTCAAAATCCTTACAAGGCCGAGGCCGTGAAGGTGACCGCCACGTCGTTCCGCGACAAGCTTGTGCCTGGTGACATGGAGAAATGGACATTCAGCCTCACCGACCAGAACGGCAAGCCCGTGCGCGCCGCTATGATGATCGACATGTTTGACAAGGCCATTGCCAGCATCCAGGGCAACGAATGGGCCTTCAAGAACTGGCAGCCCAGTAACCGCGCGGTATTATACTACGTCAACACGGTCACAAACCTGCGGCGGAGCGGAACCAGCTGGATGGGCAAGTCGCTGAACATGCCCGATGCAGCGTTTCCCAAGTTGCCGTCCCTTTATACCTATGACCAAGGCTTCTTTGACTACGGCTATGGACGCGGACGCATGCTGACGAGAAGTCTGAAGGAGGAAGCAGTAATGTCGGCCGACGTGGCGGATGTGTCACGTGGATTTGGTGAGAATGGTGATGCAGAGCTTAGTGAGGTTGTGGTTACAGCCTATGGAACGGCTAAAAAAGGAATGGCCACAGGTTCTGTATCAGCAGTTAATGAGGCACCCATGGCAGCCAAGGCTCAAGAGATTCCCGAGGTTAACGCAAAGTATCTCGACAACGTGATCCTGCGCGAGAGTGACGTGAAGACGGCCTTGTGGCAGCCCATACTCACCAGCGATCTCGAGGGTAACATCAGCATCGAGTTTGAGGTGCCCAACTTCAACACCACCTGGTTCACCCAGACCGTGGCATGGGACAAGAAGATGATTGGCTCCACCTGGATGGCCGAGGTATTGACCCAGAAGCCGCTGATGGTGCGCAGCAACATGCCGCGCTTCCTGCGCCAGGGCGACAAGGCCACGCTGGCTGCTACGGTACAGAACGCCACCGACGAGACGGCTGCCTGTGACGCCGTTATCGAGCTGTTTGACCCGCGCTCGGGCGACATCTACACGACGCGCAACTTTAATCTGCAACTCGACCCCAGCGGCAGCCAAGCCGTGACCATCGACTGGCAGGTGCCCGACACCATCTCTATGGTGGGCTTCCGCATCAAGGCAGCCAACGACCGCTTTGGCGACGGCGAGCAGGTGATGATACCCGTGCTGACGACCATCTCGCCCGTCATCGAGACCGAACCGTTCTATATCGAGGCCGCTCAGTCCCACTTCGAGGCCCCGCTGCCCAAGTTCCCCGCTGACGCCCGCGTGACGCTGGAATACTGCGACAACCCGACATGGTACTGTGTGCTGGCCTTGCCCACCATCTTCAGCGACGAATACCACATTGCCACCCAAGCCGCCCACAGCCTGTTTGCGCTAGAGGTGGCCCAAGGCGTGGCCAAGGAGCAGCCCCAAATCAAGGAGGCCATCACCTACTGGAAGCAGCATGACGAGGACAGCACCCTCGTGTCGATGCTCCAGAAGAACCAAGACCTGAAGATCGGCACACTGCTGGCATCGCCCTGGATGCGCGATGCCGACCGGCAGACGCTGCGCATGTCGAAGCTGCACGAACTCTTTGACGATGCCATCGTCAAGAAGGAGTACGAGAAAATCATCACCGCCCTGCAGTCGCTGCAGATGGACGATGGCGGCTTCACCTGGTTCCGCTATCCCAACTGCAAGTCGAGCGCCTGGACTACAGGCACCGTGCTGCAGCTCATCGGCGAAATCAAGCATCTGGGCTACCTGCCTGACGACAAACGACTGACTGAAATGACCCGTCGCGCACTCGCCTACTATGACAGCGAGAACGTGAGCATGTTCAACAAGGCCAAGAAGTACAGCAAGGAGCCTTACGGCCAGTTCGCGGGCTATGCCTACACGCGCACCCTCTTCCCCGACGTGAAGCAGTCCAGCGCCAGTGCCGACCTGCTGAAGAAGACGGTCAAGTACATGGACAAGAACTGGTCACATGGTCTGACCCTCAAGCAGAAGGCCTACTGCGCCATGACGCTTAACCGCAACGGCTACCAGAAGACCGCCAGCCAGATCGTGGAGAGCATCCGCCAGTTTGCCATCGTCAAGCCCAACCTGGGCATGTACTGGGACAACCTGCAGACTGGCTTCGGCTGGTGGGAACTGGACAAGGTGGCCTACACGAGCACCATCCTGCAGGCCATGAGCGAGGTGGATCCCCGCCAAGAGGAGATTGACCAGATACGCAAATGGATGCTGCTGATGAAACAGAGCAACGACTGGGGCAGCTATAGTCTCGCCGCCGACGCCGTTTACAGTATCCTGAGTACCGGCAGCCAGTGGCTGGATCGCGGCAGCACGCCGACAATCACCATTGCCGGTCAGCCCGTCAACCTCGATAAAATGGCACAATGGCTGGGTTATTTCCGCACCACCTTGCCTGCCACCACCGCTGGCAGTGTCGTCATCGACCGCACGGGCAGCGGCCCTGCCTGGGGCTCCATCTACAGCCAGTTCAAGGCACCGATGACCGAAATCAAGCAGAAGGCCATCGAGGAGGTATCCATCAGCAAGGAATACTATGTTTACGCTCAGGACGGCTCGCTGCACCAGGCCACATCATTCCAGGTGGGCGACAAGGTCAAGGTGCGCGTCATCATCAAGACCAACAAGGACATGGACTTCGTGACCATCACCGATGAGCGCGCCTCCTGCTTTGAGCCTGTCGACCAGCTGTCGGGCTATCGCAGCGAGGACCGCACCTGGTTCTACCAGGAGACCAAGGACACCCAGACTAATGTGTTCATCAACAGCTTGAGCAAGGGGACCCACATCATCGGCTATGACGTGTGGGTGACCAACCCCGGCGAGTTTACCTCGGGCATCGCCACCATCCAGTGCCAGTATGCCCCGCAGTTGAGCGCCCACAGCGCCGGCAAGACGATCATTGCCACCCCAAAGTGATCGCCTCGACACATCATGCACGGGTCAGGAACCGAGAGTTCCTGACCCGTTGTTATCGAAAAAAAGCGCTGTTTTGCGTTTGATTATTATTATTTGTATTTGTACTTGCATTTTGCTGATTTTCAGCTAGATGAAAATTTTTGAGGTCGAAAAATTACAAATTTGAGGTCAAAAACCAACAAGTTCTACAAATTATTTCTGCTAATATTCATAACGGCAAAAAGTGGAAGAACGTAATTTTGTAGCGTGAAAAGCATTTCTCCAATTACGATATAGAGTATAGATTGATCACAATATAATAATATAAAGCTAAGGAAAATCTTTTGATGGTAGTTAATGTTGATTAAATGATTATTTAAAGCCCAGCCTTAGAAATCTAAACACCTATAAAGAAACGCAAGCAATAAAAACATGAGAATTAACGGTGTCTGCGTGAGTAGATGCCGTTTTTGCTTTTTTATTTCAAAAAAAACGCTACCTTTGCACCCAGGACATCATTAAAACTGAACAGATTATGGCAGCAATCAAGACTATTGGCGTATTGACTTCGGGAGGCGACGCCCCCGGCATGAACGCGGCAATCCGCGCGGTGACGCGTACCGCGATTTATAACGGTTTTAAGGTTAAGGGCATCTACCGTGGCTACAGGGGCTTGGTAGAAGATGAGATCGTTGACCTGCAGACCCAGAATGTTTCCAGCATCATGCACCACGGCGGCACTATCCTCAAGACCGCCCGTTGCAAGGAGTTCAGGACTGTTGAAGGACGTCAACAGGCCTATGAGGTTATCAAGAAACACGGCATTGACGCGCTGGTGGTGATCGGCGGCGACGGCTCGTTGAGCGGCGCCCGCCAGTTTGCCAGCGAGTTTGACTTCCCCATTGTGGGCCTTCCTGGCACCATCGACAACGATTTGGCCGGTACCGACCATACCATCGGCTATGACACGGCATTGAACACCATTATGTGGTGTGTGGACCGCATCCGCGACACCGCAAGCAGTCACTCGCGCCTGTTCTTCATCGAGGTCATGGGACGCGAATCGGGATTCCTCGCCCTGAACGGTGCCATCGCCACGGGTGCCGAGGCGGCTATCATTCCTGAAATATCCACCGAGGTTGACCAGTTGAAAGAACTGATTGGCAGAGGGTTCCGCAAGAGCAAGAATTCGTCTATCGTCCTTGTTGCCGAGAGCCCCATTACTGGTGGCGCCATGGGCCTGGCCGAGAGGGCGCGCAACGAGTATCCGCAACTGGATGTGCGCGTGACCATTCTGGGCCACTTGCAGCGCGGAGGCTCACCCACGGCCCAAGACCGTATCCTGGCCTCTCGCATGGGCGCAGCCGCCATCGATGCACTGCTGGAAGGCCAGCGCAATGTCATGATCGGTGACGATGACGAGAAGATCGTGTATGTACCCTTCTCCAAGGCCATTCACGACGACAAACCCATCGACCGCGACCTGCTGGACCTGCTGCGCCGACTCTCCATCTAATTGATTAGTGATTAGTGAGTAGTGATTAGTGAGTAGTGAGTCGAGACAATAGATTAGGGAGGAGCAATGGACTGTTCCTCCCTAATTCCTAATACCTGATTCCTAACGCCTTATTTGTACTTGGGCGAGGGGCCGTACTTGTTATCGTTCCAGTCGCTATCCTTTACAGTAAAGATAAGCATGATGATCGCCATGATGATGGAGCCCATGCTGCAGAGCATCATGATTGTGGCCAATCCAGGAGCTGCCTGAATCGAGTTAGCCATTTCTTGAGCCATTCCCATCATGTCCTCGGGGTTGGTGGCAGATGCCATGTCACTGAAGTTGGAGCCTATCAGCGTGGCAAACGTGCCATAATAGCCACCCATCAGAATAGCCATCAAAACCACCCACCAGCTGCCGCGACCCGTGTCGTGCAGACGGCGGCACAATACGGCCAGTTCAGGAATGAGCACGGCAAGGCTGAACGCCAGGCTCAGATAGCCGACGATGGGCGACAACAGGCCAAAGAACGAGAACACCGACGACACGATGACCACAAACAGGAAGAACCACCAAAACTCGCTGCGGCGGGCACGGCCCTTGAAGTCGAAATACTTCTTGAAACACGTCTTTATCGCCGTGACGGGATCCATCATGGGGCTGGCGGTCACTCGGGGTTGATACTGCGGGGCAGGTTGATACTGCGGAGCCTGCGGCTGATTGAATACAGGAGGCTGCGGTTGTTGATTCTGTTGTTCCATATCTGTTGATTTTTAAGTAAGAGTCACGGATTTACACCACAAAGGTAACCTGTTTGATTGATTTCCACAAATTTACCCATCAAAAAAAGTGTGCCACAAAATGGGCACACCTGTAATTCCTATCCACTTATGGGTACTTGGGAGACGGGCCGTACTTGTTCTCACCCCTGTGGCTGTCCTGCAACGAGAACACAAAGACGGCAATTGACAAGCCAAGGCCAACCAGTGCCAAGAGCAGCATCACGGTACCGCCCACTGTAGACACTTGGAAAGCGTCGATCAGATTCTGTACTTCGTTATCACAGTCAAGAGCCTCAAATCCAAGGACAACGCTTTTGGCGATGGGATACAAAAGTCCAACGACAACACCACCTACAATCCACCAGCCACTGCGGCCCACATCATGCAGGCGACGTGTCTGTACAGCGAGGGAAGGAATGATAGTCCACAACACGACCCCAAATGACGCAACGCCCATGAGTAGGACTATGCAAAAGGCATTCTCCGTCTTGCCTAAGATACCCTCAGTTGCAATAGCCAAACCAGAGGGGATGAGCGTGAGAATCAGTACAAACAGGCCAAACCACCAGTACTCACTGCGCCGTGAACGCCCAGTGAACGTGGCATACTTGCCGAGACATTCCCCGATGGCTTCCTTAACGGTCAAGCGAGGTTCTACTCCTCCTTGAGATACAGGAGGCATCTGCTCCAGGCTCTGCTTATTTTCTTGAATCGGTTCCATGACTCTTATGATTTAATGGTTTAACTTACTCGATAATCGACTCGCAAATATCGAGCCAAAAAGCGGAAAAAACAAATATTTACCGAGGAAAAACACATTATTATTATATTTCTATTGACCATTGCATAATCAACGCACCGTCTCGACTCTTGAAATCGCAATGAAGTTCAAAAAGAGCCGTTTTCTCGACCACCCCACGGCAATCTTTTTGTAATTTTGCACCCGCATTTACAAGAGATGACAATGAAACGACAAATCAAGATATGGCTCGAGTGCTTCAGGCTCAGGACATTACCCGTATCGCTGAGCGGTGCGGTCATCGCCATTGGGCTGGCCAAGTGGCATCACGAGTTCAAGTGGGTGCCTGCTGTGCTGTGCCTGGTCTTCGCCCTGCTGGCACAAATCGTGTCCAACATGGCCAACGAGTATTTTGACTACCTGAAGGGAACCGACAAACCCGGTCGCGTAGGCCCGCGCCGCGGCGTCACCGAGGGCGACATCAAGCCCAAGACGCTGAGGAATGCCACGATGGGCCTGCTGGCGCTGGCCGGTGTCGTGGGCTGCTGCTTGATCCCTTACGGCGGGTGGTGGCTGCTGCCTGCAGGCATCATCATCGCTTTGGGAGCCTTTGCCTATAGTGCCGGCCCCTACCCCCTGTCCTACCACGGCTTGGGCGAGCTGATGGTGTTCATCTTCTTTGGCATCGTGCCCGTCAACCTGACCTACTATGTGATGGCATTGCGCTGGAATCCGCTGGTGCTCCTGTTCTCCATCGCCATCGGCCTGATGGGCGTTAACGTGCTGCTGGTCAACAACTACCGCGACGTGGAAGATGACCGTGCCGCCGGCAAGAAAACGCAGACAGTCATGAGAGGACGACCCGTCACCGCCTTTGCCTACTTCCTGAACGGCTACACCGCCATCGCGATTCTCACCGCCTTCTGGATCATGATTGTCATCAATATGGGCAAACTGCTGCCGCTGTGGACGCTGGCCATCCCGGTGCTCTACCTGGTGATGCACACCGCCACGTGGTACAAACTCAGGCACCGTGACGGTGCCGCCCTTAATCCGCTGTTGGGCGAGACTGCACGCAACATGCTCATCTTCACAATATTATTCACCATCGTCTTCATTATCTATTCTTAATATCATGGCTTTGATTGACGACATCCGCGCCCTGCGCATCGCCGACTATGACTATCCCCTGCCCGATGAACGCATCGCCAAGCACCCCCTTGCCCAGCGCGAGCAGTGCAAGTTGCTGTATTATAATAACGGCGCTATCGAGGAGAGGAAATTCTGGGAAGTTCCGTCGCTGCTGCCCAAGCGCTCAACACTCATCTATAATAATACGCGCGTAATCAACGCCCGCCTCAGGTTCCGCAAGGAGACGGGTTCAACGATAGAGATCTTCTGCCTAGAACCGGTGCTGCCGCGCGACTATGAGCAGATATTCCAGACCACGGGCCACTGCGTGTGGCAGTGCCTGGTGGGCAACAGCAAGCGCTGGAAACAAGGCGACCTGACGCAGACTGTCACCATCGAGGGCCGTGAGGTCGTCCTGGCTGCCACGCGCGGCGAGCAGCGCGGCAACGCGTGGGAAATCGCCTTTGACTGGGACGGCAGTGGGGAGAAAGGAGATAGCATTACCTTTGCCGACGTGCTGGAGGCTATCGGCGAGATTCCCATCCCGCCCTACCTGAACCGTGGCACCGAAGAGAGCGACTCGACTGATTATCAAACCGTTTACAGCCACATCGACGGCAGCGTGGCCGCCCCGACAGCGGGCCTGCACTTCACCGACGAGGTGCTGGCCGAGTGTGACGACCGTGGCATCCTGCGCCGCGAGATCACGCTGCACGTGGGCGCCGGCACATTCCAGCCCGTCAAGAGCGAGCACATCGGCGACCACCCGATGCACTACGAGTTCATCAGCGTGCCTCGCAGCGTCATCACCGACATCATCAATGCCCCCGGGCCGGTGATTGCCGTGGGCACCACCAGCGTGCGCACCCTGGAGAGCCTGTACTACATCGGACAGATCCTTGAGGAGAACCCCGATGCCGACGAGGAAGCGCTCACCGTCACCCAGTGGATGCCTTACACCACCCCGTGCAAGATCACGACCAAGAAGGCGCTGCAGAACATCGTCGATTATCTGGACCGGCACCATGCCGACACCTACATGGGCAGCACCCAGCTGATGATTGCCCCGGGATTTGAGTACCGCATCGTGAGCGGCATGATCACCAACTTCCACCAGCCGCAATCGACCCTGCTGCTGCTTGTAGCCGCCTTTGTGGGCCAGGACCGGTGGCGCGGCATGTATGACTACGCCATGGAGCATGATTTCCGCTTCCTGAGCTACGGTGACGCCCAGTTACTGCTCCGGTAAAGCCCCCACTGACAGCCCGATGCCGCAGTTTGGGCACCGGATTCATCTATGAAAAACGGCGATTGGTCGCATTTTTATGCCTAATAGGGTGTAAATGGGGCCAATCGCCGTTTTTAATGGTTAAACTAGGCACATATGTTGCAGTCTAAAAGACAAACAAAACGAATTTTAAATCACTTGTTGAACATTATAAAACAACACAATTATGAAAACTTCTGTTACACGAATCATGATGAGCTTCGCTCTCATGGGATGCCTGATCTTCAGCGCATCAGACGCCTCGGCCCAGGGCCGCAGTCGTTCACAAGGAGGCAGCACCAGCAGCAGAAGCCAGTCGGCAGCTGTCTCACGTTCCAACCAATCAACGGCTCCGACGGTGAGCCGCAACACTTCGAGCTCCAGCAGCCGCAGCAGTTCAGCCACCCCGCAGGTGAGCCGTAGCACTTCAAGCTCGAGCAGCAGCCGCAGTGCGGTCAGCCCGCAGGTGAACCGCAACACTTCGAGCTCCAGCAGCCGCATGACCACGACGCCGCAGGTGAACCGCAGCACCACGGGCTCCAGTGGCAGCAGTGTGGGCACAGTGCGCAGCGGTGACAGCGGCACCCGCGTCAATCGTGGCGCCACCAACCACAGCGGCGGCAGCAGCAACAGCGGCACCAGTACGACTACGACAATCCCAAACCGTCGCACCGACATCGCCTCCCCCACCAAGGTGGGCGACCTGACCAAGAGCAAAGTTGACAACAGCACTTTTGGTACCACCAATTCGGACTCCCGCCGCACTGTTACCCCTTCCACCAGCACGACCAAGCCTAACGACAAGGGCGGCAATGGCCGAGGTGGAAACGGCAGAGGCGGTAACGACAACAAGGGTGGAAACGGCAACAAGGGCGGAAATGGTAACATTGATCACGGCCGCGACGGCGGCAAGCCCGGCAACATCGACCCCGGACATGACCGCAACGGCAAGGACCGCAACCGCGGCGGCAATCGTCCCAACGGCAACCGTCCTAATGGCAACAGGGGCCACAACGGCAACCACGGTTACAATCACGACAACCACTTTGATTACAGTAACCACCACTACCGCAACGACTTCCACAGGTACTATACCAACCACTACTGGAGTTGGAGTCGTCCCCTGCCCCCTCCTGTTCGCCACTATCGTCCCGCTCCCATCGTATGGTATCGTCCTGTAATCCCCGTAGGCTGGCACCCCTATGCAAGTGCCCCCATCATCGACAGGATTCTGGGCATCACCTTCGGAACGCTCTTTGACACTTCGATTGACTATCTGTACATCAACGGCTATGAGATTGACGGCTATGCCGACCACGTGATCTACCTGAGAAACGTGCCTCTGCTCAATCTCGCCTGGGAAGACGTCATGCTCTGCTACGACGATTATGACAGACTGGTTAACGCACAGTTCATCTTCCACACCAGCCGCACCGACCGTTATCGCTACAACAGGGTTTACAACAGCCTGTGCAGAGTATACGGTCAGCCCATCAACAGCGGCAACAACAGCCTGAGCTGGTATGGAGGCGGCAGCACCGGTTGGGTAACGCTCTCGACATATGAGAACTTGGGACACTACTACACCACGCTGTCCATCGGCTACTGAAAAGAGAGACTAGATTTCTTCATACACACACGATAATTCTTTAATTCAAGAGGCGGGCGCCATCAGGGTGCCCGCCTCTTGGTTTGTAGTCAAAATTTCCACATAAGTGTTCCAAAAATATACTATTAAAATTCATAGGGATTTATTTAACACTTTTTCTATGCATTTTTACAAATATTAGTCAAGTTTTTTTTGCCAAATATCTGAGAAATAGTATCTTTGCGACAAGTTTTTTCATAGGATTAGATTTTTAAGGTTTAAAGTGTGCGAGTTGTTGGGAAACAAGCGCACATTTTTTTATTGGGCCATTAGTTTGCGCTCCCCGATATATTGCGTACATTTGCAAGGTTAAACACTAGTCAACCGATGAACAAGATGAAAAAGGTTTTGTGGATGATGGCCTGCCTGTGCCTCACGACGGGGGCCAGTGCCCAGATGCAATCGGGAATCGTGAGGACACTGGAACGCCCCGGCAAGCCCAGCGAGTACCTCGCTGGCGTCAGCATCGATGTACTGGAATACCCCAACGTCATCGTGAGCAAGAAGGGCGGCAAGTTCTCCTTCTCCATTCCCGGCAAACGCCAGGGAGAATCCTTCACTGTGACCCGAGTGCAAAAGAAAGGTTACTCGCTGGTGGACAAGCAGCTCAAAGGCCGTCGGTTTGCCTACTCGTCATCGGTTCCCCTGGAAATCGTCATGGTATCGGACACACAGCTCGAGAACGACAAGAAGCGCATCGAGGACAAGGCCTATGACAAAGCCAAGAAGAACTATGACCAAAAAGTGGTTGCCCTCGAGAAGCAGTTGAAACAAAAAACCATCAGTGAGCAGGAGTACCGCGCGAAATATGAAGAGCTGAACTCCAACTATAATAACTATATCCAGCTCATCGACCAGATGGCCGAGCGCTATGCCACGACCGATTACAGCGGCATGGACGAAATGAGCCAGGAGATACAGGCCTGCATCGAGAACGCCGACCTGGAACAGGCCGACGAGCTGATCAACCGCAAGGGCAGTTTTGACAAGCGCGAGCAGGAACTGCTCAATAAAAAGCAGCTCAAAGAAAAATCAGAGCATCTGTCCCAGCAACTGCAGGAAGACATTGACAAAGAGCTAGAAGACCTCAAACGTGACTACTTCAGCAAATACACCATCCAGGCATCCAACTACCAGAATGACTCGGCTGCCTATTATCTGGAACGCCTCGTGCGGCTCGATACCACCGACGTGAGAATGCTGCAATATGCTGCAGTATTCTTCGACAGCCAAATGGCCGACTATCCCCAGGCATTGACTTACTATCAGCGGGCTCTTATACAAGTACAGCAACAATATGGAGTAGTCAGTGAGGAAGCCGGCTTCATCACTGAGTTCATCGGCTTAACCTATGACCACATGGGAGATTTGGACCAGTCATTGGAATGGCACCACAAGGCACTGGACATCTATGAGCAAACCGAAGGCCTGGACAATCCTGACGCGGCCCTGGTCTATACTCACATCGGCAGGATTTACATGCACCAAGACAGCCTAGAAAAAGCACTGGAATATACATTAAAGGGACTCGACATCAGGAATCGCACCATCCAGGACAAGGACAATCTGGATTTCTCGCAGTCATACAACAACCTGGGCGTCATTTACTCCAATATGGGTGAATACGAAAAAGCGATGGAGTACCACATGAAGGCACTCGAACAGCGCGAACGGGTGCTCGGCACGGATCACGAAGGTACCGCCCTTTCCTATCTCAACATCGGGAGTGTATATGCTGCTCTTGAGGATTTAGACAATGCGCTCAGCTATTACCAGAAAGCACGTGAAGCCTATCAGGCCGCTTTTGGGCCCGCGCATCCCAACACCATCATGGCCTTGGGTTACGTGGCGTCTATTTATTATGCCAAGAATGATTTTGGAGAGATTCTGAAATGCTACCGACAAGCATTGGAGGCTTGTGAACAGTGCTACGGCTCGGATCACCCCAACACACAAAAATACAGAGATGCCGTCACCGCGATAGAAGAGAAGATGCAAAAGCAGCAATCGTCTAATGACTAGGCTCGAACTGAACATATTGGGATGCGGGAGCGCGACGATGACGCCGCGCCACCAGCCGTCGTGCCAGGTGCTGAACGTGCGCGACAACCTGATGATGATTGACTGCGGCGAGGGAGCACAACTGGCCGTGCGCAGCATGAAGCTCAAGCTGATGCGCCTGAACCACATCTTCATCAGCCACCTGCACGGCGACCACTGCTTCGGGCTGCCGGGTCTGGTCTCGACGATGGCACTGTTGAACCGCACGGGCTCGCTGACGATCCACACCTTTAAGGACGGAGCCGAGCTGTTCGGGCAGATGCTGGACTACTTTTGCCGCGAGCGCCCGTTTGAGGTGCGCTTCAACGTCATCGACACCCACAAGCGCGTCATCTGGGAGGACGATGCCATGACGGTAACGACTTTCCCGCTCGTTCACCGCGTGCCGGCTGTGGGCTTCCTGTTCAGGGAGAAACCCAAGCTGCGCCACATCATCGGCGAGAAAGTGAAAGAACTGGGTGTGCCCCACTATGCCATGAACGCCCTGCGCCAGGGCGAGGATTGGGTAAGCCCCGAGGGCCTTGTCGTCCCCAACGACCAGCTGACCACAGCTGCCGATGCCACCATCAGCTACGCCTACTGCAGCGACACCAAGTTCTCCAAGCGCGTCATCAAGAACGTGGAGGGCGTGGACTGGATCTACCACGAGGCCACCTACGATGACAGTCTGCGCGTCAAGGCACACAAGCGCTACCACAGCACAGCCCTCGAGGCCGCCACCGTTGCCCGCGAGGCCGGTGTGAAGCAACTCATCCTGGGACACTTCTCCAAGCGCTATCTCGACGAAACGCCGCTGCTGCAAGAGGCCCAAAGCATCTTCCCCGCCACCCGCCTGGCCAACGAGGGGCTCACGATTGACCTGAACGAGCTGTGAGTTAGAAGTTAGAAGTTAGGAGTTGGGAGTTCCTCAGCTTGGGTAGTTTGGTGTGTTGATAAAAAAATTTCAAAGGGATTAAACCTTGGTGAACTGCTGCAGTCCAACCGATGATTTTGGTGCAGGGATGCCCCTGTGAGGACAGGGGACGAGGGTCCAAAACGACAATTATTACACTTTTTAACAGTGCTGCAAAGTAAAAACTTTGAAAATATACTTAAAAACACTGTGCCTCAACCCACTAAAGTCTAAAAATAACCCAACGGGGCGCAAATTAAGTAAATTTTTCTTTATTATTTGAAGAATTTGTATTTCCTTTGCAGTCTCAAAACTAGGGGCATAATCGAAGCATCATCAGGTAAGTGCCTGATTGAGTTGAGATAGCGCCTGGTAGCGTATAAAAAACGTGAATATAAATTTTTATCAAACTTTTAATAATTACGACTATGTCTGAAATTGAAGAAAGAGTAAAACAAATTATCGTTGACAAATTAGGTGTTAGCGAGTCTGAGGTAACTCCCGAGGCAACCTTTAGCCAGGACCTGGGTGCTGATAGTCTTGATACCGTCGAGCTGATCATGGAATTTGAGAAGCAGTTCGACATCAAGATCCCCGATGACAAATCTGAGACCATCCAAAACGTAGGCGACGCCATCAAGTTCATCGAAGAAGCTAAGGCTGCCGAATAAGAAGAACTTTCAGGTGGATTCCATGAATAATCCCCTACCCCGGGGTGCGTCATGGCATCCACCTTTTTATAAACTTCCTACTACCACATGGAATTAAAGAGAGTTGTGGTAACAGGTCTGGGTGCCATCACTCCCATTGGCATGGACGTTGAGACGACGTGGAACAACGCCCTGAAGGGAATGAGCGGAGCTGGGCCCATTACCCATTTTGACACGACACTGTTCAAGACCAAGTTCGCTTGCGAAATCAAGGGATTTGATCCGCTGAACTACGTGAGCGACCCCAACGACCGCCGCGAGGTGAAAGACTTCAAGCGCAACGACCTGTACACACAGTATGCGCTGGCGTGCGCCAAGCAAGCCGTTGAGGACGCCAACCTGCTGGCCGACGGTATCGACCGCGACGAGGTGGGCGTGATTTTCGCATCAGGTATCGGTGGATTGCACACCTTTGAGGACCAGGCCGGCGACTACGCCCGTCATGAGGACCGTGGCCCGATGTACAGCCCGTTCTTCATCCCGACGATGATTGCCGATATCGCTGCCGGACAGATTTCGATCAAGTACGGTTTCCGCGGTCCCAACTTTGGTATTGTTTCGGCTTGTGCCACCTCGACCAATGCCCTGATCGACGCGTTCAACTACGTGCGTCTGGGCAAGGCCAAGGCGATTGTCACCGGCGGTAGCGAGGCCCCGTTGTTCCCCGCTGGCGTGGGTGGCTTCAATGCCATGAAGGCCATCTCGTTGCGCAACGACGACCCCGAGGGAGCTTCACGCCCCTTCAGCGGCTCGCGCGACGGTTTCGTCATGGGCGAGGGCGGTGTGTGCCTCGTGTTCGAGGAACTCGAGCATGCCCTGGCACGCGGTGCCAAGATTTATGGTGAGGTCATCGGTGGCGGCATGAGTGCCGACGCCTATCACATCACCGCCAGCCATCCCGAGGGCCTGGGCGCCAAGCTCGTGATGCAGCGTGCCATCGAGGATGCCGGCATCAAGCCCGAGGATGTTGACTATGTCAACGCTCACGGCACGTCCACTCCTGTGGGCGACCTGAGCGAGGCACAGGCAGTGAAGGATGTATTCGGTGAGCATGCCTACAAGCTCAACGTGAGCAGCACCAAGTCGATGACGGGCCACATGCTGGGCGCCACGGGTGCCATGGAGGCCGTCTTCTGTCTGCTGGCTTGCCGCGACGACATCGTTCCTCCCACCATCAACCATGCCGATGGCGACGAGGACGAGAACATCGACTACAAGATGAACTTTACCTTCAACAAGGCACAGAAGCGAACAGTAAACATTGCACTTTCCAACACGTTTGGCTTCGGCGGACACAATGCGAGCATCATCGTCAAGAAATACCAGAAATAAACGGCTGAAATAAAAGCCAGGGACGATGCCGCTCAGCAACGCCATATCACTCATAAAGCTCCTTTTCGTCAAGGATAAGGAGCTTTATGTTTTTATTCACCGCATCACCGGCTACTATCCGCGCGACATCAGGCTCTACCAGCTGGCGATGATTCACCGTTCCAAGCCCACCAAGATGCCCGACGGACGCTGGGCCAACAACGAGCGCTTGGAATTTCTGGGCGACGCCGTGCTCGACAACGTGGTCGCCGACTTCCTGTTCAAGACCTACCCCACCAAGCATGAGGGATTCCTGACCTCGACGCGCGCCAAGATTGTACAGCGCGAGAGCCTGAACCGCATCGGCAACAGCCTGCACCTCGACAGCCATGTCCAGGCGACGATGCACACCTCGTCACACAACAGCTACATCTGCGGCAATGCCCTGGAGGCGCTCGTGGGCGCTATCTATCTGGACCAGGGCTACAGGCGCTGCCGCAAGTTCATCGTCGAGCGCCTGATCAAAAAGCACTTCGACCTCAACGACCTGGTCAAGACCGAGCAAAATTTCAAGTCGCGCCTCATCGAGTGGACACAAAAGTATCACGTTACCATCGAATTTGAACTGGTGGACAGCTATTCCGACGCCGACAAGAACCCCGTGTTCCGCACTGCCGTTATCTTGGGCGGCATCTATGCCAGCGATGCCGTAGGCTACAGCAAGAAAGAGTCCCACCAGAGTGCCTCCAAGAAGGCCTTGGAACGCCTGCAGCACGACCAGCAGTTCTGCGAGCAGGTACTCACTACAGCACTAAATTAATGCGAGCTGCGCTCGCAGTTTAGAGTTTAGAGTTTAGGGTTTAGGGAGCATCCGCTTCCTTTTCTTTTGGCCAGGGTTTAGGGTGCATCCGCTTTCGGTTATTCTGATTGAGATTTAAGGGTTGAGCTATAGGATTTTAGCTAATTATTTTGTGTGGTCGTATAGTCGCTAACAAACGTGAATTAGTGTAAAATTTGGTTTCATTCTGCGGGCAGTTCGGCAATAATTTGTAAATTCGCAAATCTTTGCGGTCACCTGAACCGCCTTTTAACGACTGATTTCTATGAGACCGATAACCAATATATTGCTTGTACTGGCGCTCATTAGCTACGTTTTCCTGCCTTTCTACGACGTCTCGTTGCTGGGCACGGTCACGGGTTTGGGCTTCACGGCAGGCACCATATCCCAATCCCTGTCACTGAACAACGTGCTGCTGGCATTGTTGCCGTTTATTGCCTGTTTTGGCGCCATCGCGCTGAACTGCCTCAAGAAGCGCTGGTGGGTGCTCGGCGCCATTGCCCTCATCGTGTTGTGGCTGTGGTTCTTCATGCACACCAACAGCCTGCATGACATCAGGCTTCAACACGCTCCCGAAATCACGCCCGACAATGACCTGGGCGAAGGCTTCTCTATCATCGGCTTGGGTATTGGGCACAAGTTATCGTTTGTCCTGACGGGTCTGTCATTGCTGTCGGCCCTGATCTCACTGCTGCCGTTCAAGTTCAACGAGACCATCGAGAAGGCCGTTGACGACACCTTTGAGGACGGCCGCCGACACGTGCGCGAAGAAATCAAGCGCCTGGAAAACGCTGCCCACAAGTCACACAAGCACAAACAACATTCGTCCCCCACTGTGCCACCAGTAGAGGACGATCATATCGTTGAGCCTGTCGAGGACAAGGAAGACCCGACGCGCTTCATGCCTAAAGAGTGAAACAAGTTTCTTTGAAACTTGAGGTCTAGGGTTTAGGGTTTAGAGTTTAGAGTTTGGGGTGGCGGTTATTCTTCGGTTGCGGGATGGTGCATGTCAATGCGCCTGAAGGTGAGCGGTGTGGTCACGCGCAAGGTGTTCTTGCTGGCTCCGTAGAACAGGACGCGGCCTCCCAACACGTCATAGTTTTTCAACACACCATGCACATTCTCGAATACCATGTTGCCCATGTAGATATAATCCTGGTCCAGGTCCACACTGTGCAGCAATACCCATATTCCTGAGAAGGAACCCTGCCACAGCAGGCTCCAATCGGGATTCTCTCCTGTTCCCATGTTGATCAGCTCGTTATAGTAGCCCGTGAAGGTGCTGTCCTGGGTGCTGAAGGTGTAGGACATCTCGATGAAATGGACAGTGTCATCGTACTGATACACCCATTTCCCGTCCATGTATTTGTTGTAATGCTTCTGCAGCTCGACGGTCTCGAGCGTGGTCCAGTCGGTCTCGATGACCTCATGGTCGCCCTCACACGATGCCAACGCCATGATCAGCACAACAGGCAATAATATCCATTTGAAAATCTTTCCCATATCTCTTGACAATACAACGGTTTAGGGCACAAAATTAGCAAAAACATGGCAAAAGTGCCACACAATTAGGAATAATTAAGACCCGGTAGCAGAAGAATCGCGCCCCTAGAGGCACGATTCTTCGATATCGCGGGATGTGTTGTGACGGGATTTAGTTGCCGCCGCCCATGCCACCCACGGGCGTGTTGCCGGTGGTGTTGCCCGACTGCTTGCCGCTGCCGATGAGGTCGTCGTTCTCGATTGACTTCTCGGCCTTCTTGACGCGTGTCGTGAGGGAGCCGAAGCGGTAGCTGATGTTGATGCCGAAGCGGCGTGCTTGCTGCTCGTAGCGGGTCCAACCCGTCACGTCGCCCTGGGTCACATAGTTCTTCATCGTCATGTACTTGCCGCCGAAGGGCACGATGGCCTGCAACTGGACGGTCAGGCGGTCCTCCTTGAGGAAGGAGCGCTGCAGGCTGAAGCCGTGGAAGAACACCGTTCCCATGCGGCCATACAGGTCGTTGATGCCTCCGCCCCACATGCCGGCGAAGCCCGACAGCTGCAGTTTCCAGGGCAGGAACTGGGTGACGTTGGCAAAGAAGTTGCCGCTCACGCGGTCATTCTTCAGGCCCAGTTCTTTGCTCTTGTAGTAGTTATAGCCTATGGAGCCGTTGAGCATGAAATTGGTCTTCTGGGTCATCATCCACTGCACGAAGGCCGAGACGGTCGTCGAGTAGGTCTTCAATGTGTTGGCATAGGTCGATACCTGCACCAGCCCGTCGGCCCACTTCACGGCACCGATGCCGTTGTTGCTGAACTGGAACTGCGGCGTGACGTTGAAGGTCAGCTTGGGACCCACGCGCATGTAGGTCAGGCTCACCGAGTGGTAGTGCACGCTGCCCAGGTCGGTATTGCCGAACGAGCGGGTCGTCGGCGTCTCGATTACGGCCGGATTCAGGTAGCTGATACCCGGGCGGTTGATGCTGGCGGCATAAGACAGCTTCAGGCTGTTGGACCAGTTGAACTGGTAACGCAGGCTGGCACTGGGCACAAAGTCGTTGAGATGGGCCTCGTAGGGATCCTGCTGGCCATCGGGATAGGTGGCGCGCAGGAAACTGTGCTCGTAGCGCAGTCCGGCACGGGCATCCCACGGCCCGCTGTGGAAGGTGTAGCTCACATAGGCGGCACCCACCTGGGTCACGTGCTTGTAGCGCATGTCGGTGATATCGTCGACGCCCAGGTAGTCGAGCACGTTGTGGCTGCGGTTCATGCGGTAGATGTACTTGGCACCGGTCTCCAGGGTGTGCTTCTCGGCCAGGGGACGTTTCCAGTCGAGCTGCATGGTGTGCTCGTTGAAGTTCTCTTTTCCGTCCTGATCGATGCCGTAGTAGTCAACAGGCATATTGACCAAGTCGGTGTAGCGCGAATTGTCCTTGTTCTTGTTGCGGAAGGCCGAGAGCATATAGCTCAGCGTGATGGCCTCGCCCTTGCGGCGGGTGTTGTGCTGGTAGTCCAGACGGGTGTCGAAGTTGTAGCTGTCGGCCTTGGTGTGGTTGCCCATGCCGTAGCTGTAGATGGGTTGCCCGGTAGCACTCTGCATCACGTTGTTGTTCACGCCGTTGCCGGCATAATTGTAGGCAAAGCCGCTCAGCGACCACGAGAACAGGTTCAGCGAGTCGGGTTCCCAGCTGGCGCTCACGTCGCCAAAGTGAACGGTGACCTTGTCGGTATCAAATTTGGTATTGCCCAGCAACTGCGCTCCGCTTTGCTTATACTCACTCAGGCTCGACGAGCGATAGCCCTGCCCGTTGTTGCCATCGTGATGGATGCCATAGTCCACCGACAGCACCACCTTGTCGAGCTGGGTGGTCATGTTCAACGAGCCGCCGACGGCGCCCTTGTGGTCGGCCCTGGCCGATGCCATGCCCGAAACGCCCTTGATGGTCGAATTGTCGGCCATGACGATGTTCAGAATCATCGTCGTGCCCTCGGCGTCATATTTCGCACCCGGCTCGGTAATCACCTCGATGCGCTTCACGGCGCTGGCGGGCATCGCCTTGAGGATGTCCTTGGCATTGCGCGAGAGCGACGGGTCTGGATGGCCGTTGCGGAAGATCTTGAAATTCTGCTGTCCGTTCACGCGGATTTCGTCGCTGGCATCGACGCTCACCATGGGCACCTTGCGCAGCATCGTCAGCACGTTGTTGGTCTTGCTGTCGGCATCATCGGCCACGCTGTAGCCAATGCGGTCCACCTCCTGCTTGATGAGTTGGCGTTGGGCGGTAACCGTCACATCCTTGAGCTGGATGTTGTCAAACACGCTCAGCAGCGAGTCGTTGACCCAATCGTCGTCTTCACCGGGGGCGGGAGCAGCTTCACGCGTGAGTTTCAGCGAGGTCGAATAGCCCATCTGGCTATAGGTGCCGTCCAGGGTGTTTCCGTCGATGGTCGCCTTGTAGCTGGCGCCAATCTCGGGAATGTCGACGTTGAGTTTGCCGTCCTTGATGGATGCCTTGGCCTTGATGCCATAGGCCTTCTGCTCGGGCGAATCGAGCGTAGCGGTAATCTCATCGCCCTGCTGTTGCAGGTTCAACACAACGGGGATGGTGTAAGGACCTGCCGTGATACTTCCTTTCCATGCGCCGTTCAGGTCCTGTGCCACTGCAGTGAGGCATGCCATGATGACCACGGCGATAATCAGTAATCGGTTCAAAAAATGACGTTTCATATCCTTTTTCTGGGTTTAATTATTTTCGTTTCTATCTCTTAGACGCACAGCACCCTCAAAAAGCTTCAAAAAAAACAAAAAAAATCACTCCGCACCACTCACATAAAAGGAAAACAATAAATACAATGAATACAATGGCTTACGCGTCCTTATATTTAAAGACAACTTAATCAACTTAAACAACCGGCATCCGCACCCTTGGCCTCACGCTATGACGCTAAGACGCTAAGATATTTTTTAGTGCTTGCATCAATGCGGATTTAATTCTTGTTGTTGATGTTGTTTATAGTTGTTCTAGTTGTTTGATAGAGAGGGGCTTGGTGGGTTAATTACCGCCCATGCCGCCGCCAGAATTGCCACCGCCGCTGCCGCCCGAATGGCCGCCGCCCATGAGGTCGTCGTTCTCGATGCTCTTGTCGGCCCTCTTGACCGAGGTCTGGAGCGAACCGAAGCGGAAGCTGACCGAGATGTCGAAACGTTGCTGGTTATATTCGGTTTTGGACCATCCTGTCACATCGCCCTTGTCGATGGTTCTTTCGTACTTCACGGTCTTCTTGAACGGGTTACTGGCCGACAAGCGTACGGTGAGACGATCGTCGCTGAGGAACGAACGCTGCAGTCCAAAGCCATGATACCCCATCACGCTTTGGCCGTGGCCATACAAGTCATAGGCACCACCTGTCCACATACCACCATAGGCCGAGAGTTCAAGTTTCCACGGCAGGGTCTGGTTCACGTTAGCGTAGCAGCTGCCGCTGAGGCGGTCATTCTTCAAGCCCATGTCCTCGCTCTTGTAGTAGTTGTAGCCGATGGAGCCATTGAGCATGAGGCTGGTCTTCTCGTGAAGCATCCACTGCACGAAGGCCGACATATAGGTGTTGCGGCTCTTGATGGTGTTGGCATAGGTCGATACCTGCACCAGCCCCTCGGCCCACTTGATAGTACCGATGCCGTTGTTGCTGAGCGAGAAGCTGGGCGTGACGTTGAAGGTGAACTTGGCGCCCACATGCATGAAGGTCATGCTCATCGAGTGGTGGTGCACACTGCCCAAGTCACCGTTGCCATAGGAGCGGCTGTTGGGCCCCTCGACAACCACGGGATTCAGATAATTGATGCTGGGGCGACGGATGCTGGTGGCATAAGAGAACTTGATGCTGTTGGCGGGATTGATCTGGTAACGCACGTTGGCGCTGGGCACCAGGTCATTGAGATGGGTCTCGAAGGGGGCCTGGGTGCCACCGGGATAGGTGGCACGCATGTAGCTGTGCTCGTAGCGCAGGCCGGCGCGGGCCGACCACGGGCCGCTATGGAAGGTGTATCTCGCATAGGCTGCCCCCACCTGGGTCACGTGCTTGTAACGGGTGTCGGTGACATCGTCAATGCCCAGGTATTCGATCACGTCGTGGCTGCGGTTCATGCGGTAGATATACTTGACTCCCGTCTCGACGACATGCTTCTTCTCGGCAAAGGGGCGCGTCCAGTCGAGCTGCACGGTGTGCTCGTTGAAATCGCCCTTGCCGTTCTGGTCAACGCCGTTGTAGGGCACAGGCATATTGAAGAGGTCGCAGTACTGCGAGTTGGACCTTGACTTGTTGTGGGACGCATCAACCATGTAACTCAGCGTGATGGTCTCGCCCTTGCGGCGGGTGAGGCGCTGGTAGTCGATGCGGGCGTCCAAACTGTAGTAATCTGACTTGGAAAAGTCATTCATGCCATAGCTATAGAGCGTCTGCCCTGCCGCGTCACGCATCACGCTGCTGGAGTTGCCTTTGCCATCGTAGTTACCGATATAGCCACTCGTGGATAAAGACACCAGGTTCATCGTGTCGGGCTCCCAGCTGGCGTTCAACGAGACGTAGTTAGACTTGCTGGAGCCATCGTCACTGACACCGTTGTTCAGCAGTTCGGCCCCGCTCTCGATATAATGGTTCAGCGACGAGCTGGTGTTCTTCTGGTGGCTGCCGTCGTAATAAGAGGAACCAATATCCACCGCCATGACTACCTTATCGAGCTGGGTGGTCAGGTCCAGCGAGCCGCTCAAGTATCCCTTGTCGTCGGCCCAAACCGATGCCATGCCCGAGACGCCCTTGAGGGTGGAGTTGTCGGCCATAACGATGTTGAGAATCAGCGACGTGCCCTCGGCGTCATATTTTGCGCCCGGCTCGGTGATGACCTCGATGCGCTTTACCGCGCTGGCGGGCATCGCCTTGAGGACGTCCTTGGCATTGCGAGAGATGGTCGGGTCGGGGTGGCCGTTGCGGAAGATTTTGAAATCCGTCTGGCCGTTGACACGTATTTCGTCGTTGGCATCGACGGTCACCAGAGGCACCTTGCGCAACATGGTCAACACAGTGCTGGTCTTGCTGTCGTCATCCTCGGCCACATTGTAGCCGATGCGGTCCACCTCCTGCTTGATGAGCTGGCGCTGGGCGGTTACCTCCACATCCTTGAGCTGGATGTTGTCAAACACCTTCAGCAGCGAGTCATTGACCCAGTCATTGTCATCGCCAGTGGCGGGAGCGGACTGACGCGTCACCGAGGTCGTGTCACTCTTCTGCTTAGTTGAGCAATTCAACGTATCGCCCTGGATGGCTGTGCTATTGTTCTGTGCAACAGCCGCCATGCCACACATCAACGCGGCGATGGCACATAATAGCTTTGATATCAAATAAGGTTTCATGATAGTTGTCGGGTTACGCAAAAGGCTTCGTTATCTCTTCTTGATTTATTGTTCTCTTTTTGTCAATTGGCGAACATCATCCTCGAGAGCTGCCACGCGCTGGTAGACTGACGTTTTATCATATGTTACCCAGTATACAAACACAAAGACCGCAAAGATTATGGCAGCAAACAATATCCTCAAAATGCCGCTTGTGCCAAAAATAATATCCACTAAAACATAGAGGAAAAAGAAAAGATACGACATTATGCTGGCAAAGCGCCCACGTTTCCTGTGGCGTAAAACCCCTTCGAGCTGTTCCTGTCGGGTCGCATTCTTGAACTTACCAACCCAGAGCAGGTCGATTACCGAAATAATCATGTGCATAAGCGCAAAGACCGCAAAAATAATCATCTTGCTGCCCTCCTGAACGCCAATGGGGCGATTACAAAGTGACACCCACAAGCAAAATGTGATCAACGCGAGAGCCATTACCACACTCCATCTTGAAGTTTTCACAATCTTGGCAAGTGCCTGGTCAATACGCTCGTTCAACTCTTGCCTGGTATCGATAGATTCCTGATTATCACTGATTTCAATATTCATTTTTGCCTGTTCCATAACCTCTGAGATTAATTGTCTTTACTACATAAACGTGCCGGGGCATCAATTTGCTACACGCCAGCCTCACTTTTTTCATTTTCCTGCTTGACGAGCTTACGCAACCGATTGATTTCTTTATTATTGAACCCGCCAAACATCCAGCCGACCAAGCAAACGATGGCTATAGCAGCGGCGGCTTTCCCAATCAGCAGGTAATTGTGTTCCAACCCTAAACGGATGGCCTGAATGACCGCGAAAATAAGAATGGCGATCAAACTCGAGTATGTTGCCTTATCATATTGGCGCAATAATTCCTTGGCATCGCCAATAGACTCAACTGATCTCATATAAATATAATTGATGATAATGATCACCGTTAACAACAACATCACTAATAACGTGGTGAGATCCTTAATGAGCGTGCCATCAATCTGCTTCCAAACCAGCTCCACAACGAACATCCCCAAAGCAAAGCCACAAATCCATCGGCTTAAGTCTAACTTTGAGTGACAATCGTCCTTGATGCGCTTCACCAACTCCTGCCGCCTGTCCTCTATGGCAGCCTGATTATCGGCTGTACCGCTTCTGTCGATATTCATTTGTTCTTGCTCCATATTTCACATGATTGAATTGTTATTTGACTGTTTTATACCTCAGACACACATCGGCGTTGGGAAACTACATGATGGAATGTCTTTCTTGCTCTATGAGCTCACGCATTCGCTCGATTTTTTCATTCTTGGGAATGCCTCTTCCTGTCAAACAACTGACAACAGAAAAGAGCATCAATGACAATCCAATAACACCAAAAATTGCTCCGACCCAATCCACCTCCGACCTGAAGACAATCAAGATGGCCACAAACAACAGGATAACACCCATCACACCCACAAGGCCCATATCCATCTTACGGCACTTATCATAATAGGCGCACAGTTCTTGGGCACTCTCGCAATTGGTTATTGAAAGCCAACGTTTTTCATACCGTTTCCCCAAAATGCGGAGAATAGGCATACACAACGCTATGGTCAAAATGGAGATAGATTTGAAACTCCATCCTTGCAAACTGTAAGCGTCGTAGAATACCATAAACAAGAAAACAAAGATAGTGAGATCAAATATGATATCAAACCTCTTAGATTTTTTGGACGCAGATCGACTCTGTTCGATTTCTTCCTTGAAACTCGACATCAGTTCGTCCAGTTCGTTATTTACCGTTTCAGTTTCCATAACACTCGCACTAAAGCTTTTATACCCTATTATTTAATTAAACCGTTATTAAGCGACTCTGCAAATATAAAGCCATATCCACCCACCGACAACCGATTTCCGGTACAAAAATGCAGATTAGACGTTTTTTTTGCCCACGTCTGTCAAATATTTTTACACTTCGGGTCCTGCTCGTTTTGCTCAATGTTCAACACGGGCAGGATGGAGAAACTCTGCACCTGGATATTTGTCATTCTTTTGTTCATTAGACGCACCACTGAACAATCAAAAAGTTACAGAAAACTTCAACTTTTTTCAATTTACAATCGCCATTTTATGGCAGAATTCTTTATTGGCGGATTTAAACTGTTAATTCTTATTAAATTACGTTATTCAATCTTCGCGATATTCCAGGATATCGCCGGGCTGGCAACCCAGCTCACGGCAGATACTCTCGAGCGTTGTGAAGCGGATGGCTTTGGCCTTGCCAGTCTTTAGGATGGAGAGGTTGGCAGGCGTTAGTCCCACGCGCTCGGCGAGTTCGCCCAGACCAATCTTGCGCTTGGCCATTTCCACATCAAGATTTACTATGATTTTACCCATGTTCAAATTTTTTAAATGGTTAGGTCAAGTTCTTCTTTCTGCTTCAGCCCTATAGCGAAAATCTCGGCCATGATAAGAATCAGGCATGCGCTAAACAAACCGGTGCCTGATGTAGCATAATACAGGCTTGAATGACCGACAGTGTAATTTGCCACGGATAGTAATTCAGATTGATGATAATCATTTATCAAGTTAGCGGCAATAGAATAAACCGAAAGTATTAACATGCACACTGCAACATAATTCAGCAATTTCACATTTTTCCAATCAAAAATGATTCCCTTGTTCACATTAATAATCACCTTTATGAATTTAACAAAGGAAACGATGATCAGGTAAAACAGACAAATATCCATTGCCCAAATCAATATAAACTTAAGGAAACCAGGAAATTGCGAAAACGGCCCTTTAACAATTTGCGGTTGCCTTACTCGTTGTGACAATTTAACCCGCACTTCAGTAGGCCAGATTTTCACATCTTTTCCCCATCGGTCCTTCATTATCACACAGCTCTCGTCACTTATCTCATTAGGAGACAGGCGGACAATTGAGGTGTAAGCATACTTAGAGATATTGTCAGGGACTGTAGCGAATGCGCTAATAAACTGAATAATCTCCAATGAGATAATTATTACACATAATATGTTAAGTTTAGTTTTCATAATTATTATTGATTAAGAGATTAATATTTTTCGTTTAATTTTAATTATTTATCGTTTTTCGATATGCAAAAGTAAAAACGGTTTTGGTACCGTGCAAGAAATTTCGATAAAATTTTATCGAAAAACGATAAATTTAACCTTTGTTTGCACTTCAAGAGAATAATCACCTGGTTTCTCATTACATAAAAAACCCACGACTACCAGAGAGAATACCTCTGGTTGTTGGCATTATTTTTGCAGTGACTATGATATGTGTTTTACTATTTAAAATTGATTTAAGGATATGATACTGACTACAACCCCTCAAGTAGAGGGTTACACGATTAGAGAGTACAAGGGCGTAGTGACTGGCGAGACAATTATCGGCGCCAATTTCATGAAGGATATCTTTGCCGGCATCCGCGACATCGTGGGCGGCCGCTCGGCCAGCTATGAGAAAGTGCTGCGCCAAGCCAAAGACACGTCGATGCAAGAAATGATGGAGCGAGCACACGCTATGGGCGCCAACGCCATCGTGGGCATCGACATCGACTACGAAACCATCGGCGAAAGCAACTCCATGCTCATGGTCGCTACCAGCGGCACCGCCGTGGTCATCTAATTTCCAAACTACGAATTACGCTAATTAAACTAAGGACAACCGCGCTCTTGGCGTCACGCCAAGGCGCGGTTTAGTTTCTAGTCCCTAGTCCCTAGTTTCTAGTTGGCATCCGCATCCTTGGGCGTCACGCACCTTTTTGGCCTCACGCGAAGACGCGAAGTTTTTAGGTCGACGAACCTTTAAGTCGGCGAATTAAACGGATTAAACATAAGCATCCGCATTCCATTTTGTTTTGGAGTGCGGATGCTACATATTAGTAACTTTCTCGTAATTCGTAGTTTATTTGACGATTTCGATGATGGTTGTGGCGGTGACGTCGGGGATGGTGACGGGGATGGTCAATGTACCACTTTTCTTGTCATAGCTCATACCCTTGGCCTTCTTGCCGTTGATGGTCACCTTGCTGGGCTTAAAGGTGGCTGGGATGATCAGGCGGTAGGCCTTGTTGGGAGTGTCACCGTCGATGGTGCCTATACCTTGGATGGTGATGTAATTGGTGCGGCCCTGGGGCGTGGCGGTAAACTGAATCAGGCGGTGCTTGTCTCTGGCCAAAGTGCCTGTCGAGTGCAGGTCGTCGTCAAAGAGGATGTAGGTCGAGGGATTGTCACTGGAATAGTAAACAATATCCAATCTGTCAGGATCATAGTCACCCACGTTCTGCATCTCGTAGTTGGCCTGCGGGATAAAGGCTCCCGCACGGGCAAACAGCGGCAGCACCTCGATGGGGGCATCGTAGTTGATGGTCGTGTGGCCCTGATAGGCCTTCTCGGGATGGTTGATGTCCACCCAGGTGCCATCGGGGAAGGTGATCTCGCGGCTCACTGCTCCCTGCTGCATCACGGGTGCCACCATCACGTCACGGCCCCACAGGTACTGGTCGTTGATGTGGTCATAGCGGGCGAAGTTCATGTCGTCCTCATACATGCCCAAGGGGCGCACCATGGGCAGACCATTCCAGGCGTTGTCAAAGGCCAGCGTGTAGTTATAGGGCAGCCACTTGTAGCGGTCCTTGATGATGCGTAGCGTGAGGTCGCCAAATTCCTTGTAATTATAGGGCTCGGCCTGATAGGTCGAGTGGGTGCGCAGCATGGGTGAGAACAAGCCCAGTTGCAGCCAGCGGATGTAGAGCTCGCCGTCACGCTTGTTAGCGGGATCGACGGCAAAGCCGCCCACGTCGTGAGACATGTAGCCTAGTCCGCTCAAGCCCGTGTTGAGCATGATGTTGACCTGGGGCTGCATGCCGCCCCACGAGCGGGACACGTCGGTAGACCAGGGGAAGACCGAATAGCGCTGCAGGCCCGCTGTGCCGGCACGCATCATGACCATCGGGCGACGGTCGGGGTATTCCTCCTTGAACATGTCATAGATGATGCGGCTCCACTCGTTGCCGTAGTAGTTGTGGTATTGCTCGGCGGTGAGGCCGTTGTAGTGGCGTATTTCGAGCGGATGCTTCTCGGGCTCGCCCAGGTCACCCCACCAGCCTGTCACGCCCTCGTCGGTGAGCTGTTTGTAGCGGTTGTGCAGCCACAGGCGCGTGGCGGGATTTGACACGTCGAACATGCCGCCCTGCCCTACCCAGATGGTCACCGTGTGGGTGGTGTCGGTGCCGTCAGTCTTGCAGAACAGGCCCTGGGGGTCCAGCAGGCGGTAGTTGTCGATGGCGCGGCCGTTGGTGAGCACATAGGGCTGTGAGATGGTCACCACGTTGACGCCCTTCTCCTTGAAGTCGCGCAGCATCTTGCGGTGGTCGGGCCACTGCTGCTTGTCCCACTCCAGGCGTCCCATATCCTCCTCCTTGCCGTACCAGTACAGGTCAAAGACGATACCGTCCAGCGGATAGCCCTCGCGCTTGAGGGTATCGACTACGCCCTCGCTCTCGCGCTGGTCGTGGTAGCCATATTTGGAGGTGATGTAACCCAGCGTCCACAGCGGCGGCAGTTCCTGACGACCCGTGAGCCAGGTGAAATTTTTGACCACGTTCTCGACCCTGCCGTTACCATCGATGATGTAATACGAGATGGGTTGCGGAGAGGTAGAAGAATATGTCAGTTCCTGGTCGCCCACGATGAGCGACGACTTGCAGAAATCGTCGAACAGCACACCGTAGCCCTTGGAGGAAATCACAAACGGCATGGTGATGCCCATGAGCTTGGTGCGCTTCTCGCCCATCTGGTAGCCATAGTTCTGGGTATTGTAGTTGACGAGCGTGTCGCCAGCCAGGTTAAACGAGTAGCCGCGCTCTCCAGCCCCATAGAATGACTCGCCTGGTTCATGTGCCAACACAACCTTTGTCGAATCACGCCCAGGGATTCTGTCAAGCAGATAAGGAGTGCCACCGTGACTTACAATTATCAGGTTCATCATTTTTTTCACACTCAAGCCGTTCTCGGTGACTATAGCGCTTGAATGGTCATCTTCTAGAATCTTCACTTTGGGGACACGGCCATTCAAAGCCTTGCCACAGGCCACGGTCTGCAACCGGTCGCCGTTCCATCCCTCGGGCACCACATCCACCCGAACAATGTCATCACTCACTGCCGTGAATGTGATGGCATAGTGAAGTCTCTCGTCGTTAATGGTCAAAGTCGCCTGTTGTGCAATGGCTGTCATTGCCAGCAACGCGGCAACAACCGCAGTTATCATCCTGTAAAGTTTCATCTTTCTAGCATTTTAATTGTGAATCATTGAGGCAAAGGTAAGAGAAATCTTGAACAAAACGATGATAATCGGTGCAAAAAAAACAGAGATGACAGCCAGTTGTTGCCCAAAAAGAAAAACGAAGGGCCCACCAAGGTCGTTTTGGCAAGCCCTCCGAGTGGGGGATAAACATGAGATGTGTGTTGTTCGGTCGTGCGGGGTAAATCAGTTATTCAATACTATTTGTAACCTTGAGGGCGTCCTTCCCGACTCACTTTTTATACAACTTGAGACCCAAAATCTCCCAGAAGTCCTCGGGAAGGGAAATGTTCTCGAGTCTGATGGCCCGGATGAACAACCGTGCCACCTCCCGCACGCTGTAGCCGGCATTGCCGCAACCCACACGGGTGACCAGGAAACGCTTGTGGGGGCGCAGGGCAGCATACTCGATGAAGCGCTGTACCGCCTCGCCAAAGAGATTGAAATCGCCAGTGGTGGGGATGGCGTAACTCTTGCCCTGTATGCCCTCACCCCGGCCGACGATGGCACCGAAGTGCTTCACGGCATGGGCCGCTGCACCGCCAGTATGGGTTCCCTCGGGATTACTGCCGAAGACGAAGACCTCGTCGTCGGCCAGCTGGTCAATCCAGTCGGGTGTGATGCGGTCGGCATAATAGGCACGGGCATTGGCGCGGTGCATGGCCATTTTCCTCTCATGACTCTCGTTAGCGTTAAAATCACGGTTCATGCGCTCATAGTAGGCACGCTTGGACGAACTGTCGCGGTGCCAGCTGTTGGCCGCACCCAGATCATCGTGGTCAAACGCCATGACATGATCGATGGACAGCTTCATGGTCACCTCTACCACATCGTGGCAGGAGCCCATGTAGGAAAACGTCCAGCCCTCTTCCTTGAGCTGCTCGATGAGCTTGCGCAGGGCCTCGCCCGACCACTTGCGGGAGGCATTCTCCAATCCGTCGGTGATGACAGTCACTACACCCGTGGCGTTCTCATCGTCCTTGATGCGCTCGTGCAGGGCGGTCAACGACTCGCCCATCGCGTCGAACAACGGGGTGCAGCCAGTGGGACAGTAATCATGGAAATCACTCACGCTGCCGATAGGCATAGCATCGATGTGGGTGCGGATGGGAGGCACATTGCCTTGACGTTCATCAAAGCAGACCAGGGTGAGGAAATGCTGCTGCTTGTCGGCAAAGTCCTCCTGCGCTTTCCTGATGGTGCCGATGGTCTCGTTGATACCACCGACGGTAACGCCTACCAGTCCACCCATCGAACCGCTCTCGTCCACGATGATGAGGTTATAAATGTGTGCTTTGTTGGGGTCAACGGCCTGGCCGCTCTCATTCTTGATGTTTTTAAATGGATTGTTCATACTCATTGCTGTTTTAAACAGTTAATACTCGACTATCTAATACTATATGAAAATGTATTTTTTACGCATTGAAAATTCGACTGTTAGCTACTGCCGCAAATTAATGCGTGATTTTTACGCATTGACATTTGCCGTCTATGTTCTACCCTTCCCTCTGTCACCAGGAAGGGGTGGTGTTGATTCCGTCACTTGCCGTAAGATCAGAATTCCAGGCGCATGCCTATCTTCTTGGCCTTCTGGTAAGCGTCCTCGTCAAAGGTGTATAACTTGGGGGAACGATAGCGATTTCCTGTCATCTTTTTGCCCGTTTCCTTGACATACCCGAGTTTCAACATCTTTTTGGGGAAATTACGTCTGTCACTCAATTTGGTGTCATCCTCGGGAGGGTCAAGAATAGCTTTATATATATTGTGCAGCTGTGGCATTGTGAACTCCTTGTCGAGCAAGTGGAAACCGATGGGCTCGAAATGGATGCGCTGACGTAATCGCTCCAGGGCCGTCTCGATGATGGTCTTGTGGTCAAAGGCCAGCGCCGGCAATTCCTTGACCGGGAACCACTTGGCTTCCTGGGCATCGTCACCGCCCCTGACATGGTACTTGCTCTTGACCACCAGGGCAAAGAAGGCTATTGTGATCACACGCTCGCGCGGATCGCGGTCATGGTTAGAGAAGACTCCCAACTCGTCCATGTAGAGATCATCGACATCGGTCTCCTCGCGCAATTCGCGATAGGCGCAATCGTGAGCGCTCCTGTCTTCGGGACGCATAAAACCGCCCGGCAGGGCCCACATATTCTTATAAGGCTCCAAACCGCGCCTGATGAGCAGCACGTTCAATTCCTTACCATCAAAGCCCAGGACCACCGAATCGGTTGTCACGGCCGGATGCCAGTAGGGCGATTCCCATAGCTTGGTTTTCTTGTTATATTTCATCGTCAAGAGGTCTTTGTGTATTTTTTACACTGCAAAAATAATGCCATCTTTTTAAACGGCCAAATTTATTTGCGTAAATTTTACACTTTTGCTAAAATATAACTGAAAAGCATAGTTTTCGGGCCATTTTATGGCGTCCTGCCCATCATGCAACAGCAGACACTGTCAACATCATGTCAATAGTTTGTAGATAATGGTCAGGGAACAGGTGTAGCTTATTCCAAGCATTTATTGTAATTTTGCCCTCACGATTTTCAAACAACCCCGACAACGATGAAAACCGACAAACGCCACAATACAATAGTTGCGGTCATGGTTTAACCGTTGCTGATGTCGTTTGAAAAGACTTAGTGTCTTAGCGCCTCGCGTGAGACATACCCGACAGACAACAAAAATACTGATATAATGGAAGAATTTGAAGTAGGCAAACAGGCGCGCCGCCGCACGCGCCCGACCCATGAGCCCGAAATCATAGGCGAATTCGGCAAGCTGCCGCCCCAGGACACCTCGCTCGAGGATGCCGTGCTGGGCGCGATGATGCTTGAGAAAGACGCCTATAACAACGTGTGCGAAATCCTCAAGCCCGAGGCATTCTATAACCCCGCGAACCAAAAGATTTACGAGGCCATCCAGACGCTGTCGGCTAACGGCAAGCCCATCGACATGCTTACCGTGACCGACCAGTTGCGCACCAACAAGGTGCTCGACGAGGTGGGCGGAGCCATCCGCATCAGCGAATTGACAGGCATGGTGTCGAGCGCCGCCAACGTCGAGTTCCACGCCCGCATCGTGGCGCAGAAGTATCTGGCCCGCGAGCTCATCAGCTACAGCAGCCAGGTGCAGCAGCTCGCCTTTGATGAGTCGATCGACGTGTATGACCTGATGCAGGAAGCCGAGGGCAAACTGTTTGAGATTTCCAAGAATACCCTCAAGCGTGACGTCATCCCCATCGAGAACGCCGTGCAGGACGCCATCAAGAAAATCGAGTGGGCCGCCAACCGTCCCGAGGGCCTCAGCGGCCTTGAGTCGGGCTTCCACAAACTTGACCGCCTGACCAGCGGCTGGCAGAACAGCGACCTGATCATCATCGCCGCCCGTCCCGCCATGGGTAAAACGGCGTTTGTCCTGTCGATGGCCAAGAACATGGCCGTTGACTACAACCATCCCGTTGCCGTGTTCTCGCTCGAGATGTCGAGCCTGCAACTCGTGAACCGCCTCATCAGCAACGTGTGCTCGCTCGAGGGCGAGAAAATCAAGAGCGGCCAGCTCACCCAGCCCGAGTGGGAGAACCTGATGACGCGTACGCGCAGCCTGAGCACCGCGCCTCTTTATATCGACGACACGCCCTCGCTGTCCATCTTCGAGCTCCGCACCAAGGCCCGCCGCCTGGTGCGCGAACATGGCGTGAAAATCATCATCATCGACTACCTGCAGCTGATGAACGCCACCGGCATGAAGTTCGGCAGCCGCGAGCAAGAGGTGAGCACCATCTCGCGAAACCTCAAGCAGCTGGCCAAGGAGCTTGACATCCCCATTATCGCCCTGTCGCAGCTCAACCGTAGCGTCGAGACCCGTGCCGCCGACGACAAACTGGGCAAGCGCCCGCAGCTGAGCGACCTGCGCGAGTCGGGCGCCATCGAGCAGGATGCCGACATCGTATGCTTCATCCACCGTCCCGAGTACTACACCCACTCCAGCGAGGACTCCCAGGGCAACGACATCCGCGGCCTGGCAGAATTTATCGTTGCGAAGCACCGCAGCGGTGCCACCGATACCATCAACCTGCACTTCGTGAGCAGGTATGCCCGCTTCGAGAACCAGGGCGAACAAGACCTCGTGAGCAGCGAGAACACCTACGAATCCAAGATGAATCAGGGAACCGACTCGCCTGCCGGCGACACCGGCCCCATGGGTAACGGCTTCACTCCCCCACCCCCCAACGTCGACTTCCTGCAAGATTCAGGAGACAGGAACACACCCTTCTAATCCGCTGAAATCTCTAGAGAAACGAGAATATCCAGAGCATCTAGAGGGCGTTATCAAGAGTTTTTACTATTTTTGCGGGTTGGAATCCAATTGGCTAAACCGATTAACCTAGATAATATTTATTAGTAACAATGAAGAAAATGTTATTAGCTATGGCCATAATGATGGCTGCTGTGCCTGGTGTGCAGGCACAAGTGACGCACGGCGTGAACCGTGCCGACATGGACCTGAGCGTGAAGCCGGGTGAAGATTTCTATGAGTACGCCGGTGGTGGCTGGATGAAGGCCAACCCGCTGAGCAAGCATCCCGAGTATGCCAGCTATGGCGTGTTTAACGTGCTGGCCGAGGAGAACGAGAACCGCCTGCGCGACATGTTCCTGGAACTGGGCAAGACCGATCACAAGTTCGGTACCGTTGACCAGAAAGTTGCCGACCTCTACAAGATGGCCATGGACAGTGACCGTCTGAACCGTGAGGGTGTAAAGCCCCTGCTGGCCGACCTGGCCAAGATCAAGGCTTTCAAGAAGAAAGACCTGACCAGCTTCATCGCCGATCAGCACCTGACGCTGAGCAACCCGTTCTTTGGCGTTGGCGTGGAGACTGACCTCAAGAACAGTGACATGAACGTGATGTGGCTGAGCGCCGGCACCAGCGGTCTGCCCGACAGAGACTATTACCTGAACACCGATGCCGACAGCAAGAAAATCCAGCAAGCCTATAAGGACTACCTGGTGAAGATGTTCATGCTCGCCGGCTACAGCAAGAAAGAAGCCAACCGTGCCTGCAAGACCATCTATGACATCGAGTACAAGTTTGCCCAGGCCAAGATGGACCGTGCCGAGGCCCGTGACTACAACAAGCTGTACAACATCCGCACCTTGGACCAGCTGCAGAAAGACTATCCCGCCATCGACTGGAAGGAGTACTTCAAGCTGATGGGCACTCCCACCGTGGAATGGGTCATCCTGACCGAGCCCAAGGTGATGGCCGTTGCCAACGAACTGATGACCAAGCTCAGCGAGCAGCAGATGCGTGACTACATGGCCGGTCTGCTCATCAAGGGTTCGGCCAACTACCTGAGTGATGACTTCGGCGAGACCTCGTTTGACTTCTACGGCCGCATGCTGAGCGGACAGAAGGAGCGCAAGCCCCGCTGGAAACGCGCCCTGGGCTTCCCCAACTCACTGCTGGGCGAGGCTGTTGGCGAGGTTTACGTGAGCAAGTACTTTGCACACGGCAGCAAGGAGAAGATGCTCAAGCTCATCGGTGAACTGCGCAAGTCGCTGGCCGCCCACATCGCCGGCCTGACCTGGATGAGCGAGCAGACCAAGATCAACGCCCTGGTGAAGCTCAACGCCTTTACCGTCAAGATCGGTTACCCCGACAAGTGGCGCGATTACAGCGGCTTGCAGGTTGACCCCAGCAAGAGCCTGTATGACAACATCAAGGCCGCCAGCCTGTATGAGACCCGCCGCAACCTGGACAAGATGGGCAAGCCCGTTGACCGCGACGAATGGGGCATGACACCGCAGACGGTAAACGCCTACTACAACCCCACGACCAACGAGATCTGCTTCCCCGCCGCCATCCTGCAACCTCCCTTCTTTGATGTGGAGGCCGACGACGCCACCAACTTTGGTGCCATCGGCGTGGTTATTGGCCACGAGATGACCCACGGCTTTGACGACCAGGGCCGCATGTTCGACCAGTATGGCAACATGGTTGACTGGTGGACCGACGAAGACAGCGAGAAGTTCCAGGCTGCTGCCGAGAAGCTGGCTGCACAGTTCGACGAGATCGTAGTCGTTAAGGACCAGCATGCCAACGGTCACCTGACCCTGGGCGAGAACATCGCCGACCAGGGTGGCCTGCGCATCGCCTACGACGCTTTCAAGACCACACAGCAGTTCCGCGACGGCAAGAAGATTGACGGCTTCACCCCCGCCCAGCGCTTCTACCTGAGCTATGGCCGCATCTGGGCCGACAACATGACCGAGGAGGCTATCTTCCAGCAGACCAAGAGCGACCCCCACAGCATCGGCCGCTACCGTGTGAACGCCACGCTGAGGAACATCGACACCTTCTTTGACGCCTTCGGCATCAAGGCTGGTGAAAAGATGTGGCTCGATCCTGCCGACCGCGCCATCATCTGGTAATCCAACAATTACACCAATAACAATAAAGAGCCCACATGTTTGTGGACTCTTTATTGTTATAATATAGCAGTAGCGGTTACAGTTTCAGGCCAAACAGTGCGGCTGCGTTGCGGTCGGTGGCAGTGCTGACGGCCTCGGGGGTGACGCCTAATGATTTGGCGATAAAGTCGTTGATGTGGGGGATGTAGGCGCTCTCGTTGCGCTTGCCGCGGTGCGGTACTGGTGTCAGATAAGGGGCATCGGTTTCCAGCAGCAGGCGGTCCAGACCGATAACGGGCAGCAGCTGGGGCACGGTGCTTTTCTTGAACGTGACCACTCCGTTCACGCCGAAGTAGAAGCCGCCCCGGCGGCGAACGCGCTCAACGTCGGCCGGCGTTTCGGCAAAGCAATGGAAGACGCCTTGCGGTACGGGACAATCCAGATGGTCGATGACGTCGAGGATGTCGTCAAGGGCCTCGCGGCAATGCATGATGAACGGAATGCCCAACTCGTGGCACCAGTGCAGCTGGATGTCGAGAGCATGCTTTTGCTGCTCACGCCAGGTCTTGTCCCAATACAGATCGATGCCGATTTCGCCAACGGCCACGACGGGATAGCGGTCGAGCGAGGGGCGCATGCGCTCCAGCACGTCAAGGTAATCATCATGCACGTCCTCGGGGTGCAAGCCCAAAGCCATCGAGCAATAATCGGGGTACTGTTCATGCAATGCCGCAACGCGAGAAATACTCTCAAGGTTCTCGTTGGGCAGGATGATGTGTCTCACACCCGCCTCGCGAGCCCTGGCTACGACCTCGTCACGATCGTCGTCAAACGCATCACAGTAAATATGTGAATGACTATCAATCATAGCTAGAACTGGCGTCCTGCCAGACGGTTAGATAGTGCGATGAAGGCCTGTTTGTCTTCGTCGGATATGTTTACTTGGTTGAAGGCGGCAATGGCCAGGTCGTTGTAATGAGTAATGGCTTCCTCGATCATCTCGCGAACACCCAGGCGCTCATACAGGGCAGTCACGCCCGCCACCTTGTTGTCGCGGGTGGCATAGGGATCGTTGAGCCAGTGGCGCAGTTCGTCGGCATCGTCACCCTGGGCAAGCCTTATGGCATTGATGAGCAGGTAGGTCTTCTTGTTGTTCATGATGTCGCCACCGATTTCCTTGCCGAAGGTCTCAGGGTTGCCCCACACATCGAGCATGTCGTCCCTGAGCTGGAAGGCCAAGCCCATGTTCACACCGGCCTCGTAGAGTTTGTCGGCATCTTCGGCGCTGGCACCGGCTATGAGCGCTCCCATCTTGAGGGCACAACCCAGCAGGACCGACGTCTTGAGGCGTATCATGTTGATATACTCATCAACCGACACATCGATGCGGTGCTCATAGTCCATGTCCCACTGCTGGCCCTCGTAAATCTCGATGGCGGTTTTGTTGAACAGGTCCATCACCTGCCAGTTGGCGGTGCGGGCAATATACTGTGTGGCGATGGTCAACATCGTGTCGCCGCTCAAGATGGCGGTGTTGTCGTTCCACTGGAAGTGCACTGTGGGCTTGCCACGGCGCACGTCGGCATTATCCATCACATCGTCATGCAAGAGGGTGAAGTTGTGGAACAACTCCAGGCCCAATGCAGCATCGAGGGCGCGCAGCATGTCGCCGCCCATGGCTTCACAGGCCATGAGCGCGAGCACGGGGCGAACGCGCTTGCCGCCCAGCGCCATGTGATAGGCAATGGGTTCATAAAGCTGACGGGGTTCCTTGGGATAAGGAATGGAGGCGATTGCCTCGTTGACGGAATCGAGATATTCTTTGAAAGTCTTCATCATATTATCTGTTTTGGGTTGGCGGTTTTTCAGTTTTTGGGTTTGAGCGCGGCTTTGTAGGCAGTCTCAAAGGTATTGAAGTCACCGGGAGAATACATGCTGCGGAGCCAGTCGATGCGCTCGTTGATTTCAGCCATGTCGGCACCGGGTTGATTGGCATCGTTGGCCAAAGCGGCACCCAGGGCTGCGGGTCTTGAAGCCTGGACATAGACACACATCTGCTCATAGATTGAGAAGCCGTCGACAATGGCCTGCATCGTGCTGTCAAAGACCTCCACGTGCCTGTCATAGCCCACCGTGTAGCACAGCCAATGGATGAGGGACAGATAATCGGCAGCCGAGTCGGTGTCAAACTCGCGTTTCATCAGCAAGTCCACCATGGGCGGCACCTTGAGCTGGGCCAGTTCCCGGGGCGACAACACGATCACATGGGCTGCCTGGAGCAGCGAGTCGCGCCCGTCGGCCAACAAGGGAGCGGCAAAGGCCCGATTGGCCGCCTTGACTTCCCAGGGCCAGCGCAGGCTGTCGTCACGCAGGGCATTGAAATGCCGCACCGCCTGGTGCATCGCCGCGGTGTCGCCCCAAGCCGCCAGGAACTCCCTCGCAGCGGCCTCGCCTCGACGGCTGGCATCACCGCAAGCGGTCAACAGCAGCATCAGCCCGATGAATAAGAGTGGTAAACGTTTCATTTCTTCTTGTCTTCGGGGAATATGGAGTTATACAATGGGCGGTCCTTCTCCTTGAGATAGGCACGGAAGGCCTCGTCAAACGCTCGCACTGCCGCCGAATCACGCTTCAGGGCATACACGCTCTGCTTGGCTTTGGCGTCCATCACGGCACGTTCCATCGACATGGTGTCGGTGTGGTCCACGGCCGCCAAGGCGGCCGCAGCCCTCATGCCACTGTCGCGCGCCTCGGCATCCAGCGGGGATTTTTTCTCGGCACATCCGGCCAACATCAGTACCAGCACCGCCACAATATGTACCAGGTATTTCATGTCACACTCAATTTTTCGGCAAACTTACAAAAAAACTCGAAATCAAGTCACTGTTGCAACCAAGAAATTCCACTTAGCCTCTATCGGGCCGATGTGGGATGCTCGGCGAAATAGCGCCACAGGGGCGCCGCCATCAAGGCCTGCAACTGGCGGTTCTCGCGCAGCATGGCCTCGACCTCGTCGCGCGAGAGCAATAGCACGGCGATGTCCTCGCTGGCATCCAGCTGCTGGTCCGACACGCGCTCTACCCCCTCGGCCAGGAAGCAGTGGGTAATGTTATCGCAGATGCTGGGGTTCTGTCCCACGGTCATGATTTCGCGCCACTGGCCGCCGCCATAGCCCGTCTCCTCGAGCAGTTCGCGACGGGCGGCCTCGATGGGCGCCTCGCCCTGCTCGACCACGCCCGCACACAGTTCATCGAGCACCACGTCCATGGCATGACGGTACTGGCGCACCATGACAAACTCGCCCTCGCGGGTGATGGCGATGATATTGACCCACTCGGGATACTCCAGCACATAGTGCTCGGGGTTGATGCGGCCGTCGGGCAGCTGCACCTTGTCCACGCGCGCCGTGAGCCACGGCCGCTGAATGATGTAGCGGCTCTCGAGCGTTGTCCATTTCTTGATTTCCTTGGCCATATTCATTCAACAGGTTAAAGGTCAGTGAATCGTTGACATCACGTTTCACCAACTGCTAGACTATATATTTATATAACGTGGAAAACGGGTAAATGGTACAGTTTTGCGAAAATTTCTGTACCGCTCGACTTCGTCCTGAGTTCAGCTGTGCCTCGAGAGTGCCAAACAAAATGAGGTTTTTGTTTGGCACTCCGCTCGGCTTGCAGTACCTTTGCACACGTGGAAGTAAGGACAGTCATCAAGAAAGGACGGGAGAAGGAGGTATGGTTTGCCATTCGCGTGACCTACCACCGCGAGCTCAAGGTCAAGGAAGATCTGGAGTCGCGCGGCATCACCTGTTTTGTGCCCATGCAGTACCGGCGAGAGGAGCGCAACGGCGTGATGCTCAAGCGGCTCGTGCCCAGTGTACACAACCTTATCTTCGTCTATATCAAGCCCAGTGACATGGCTGAGTACAAGAAGACCAGCGACATGCCCATCCGCTACATCATGAACCGCGAGACCCGCAAGCCCATCACGGTACCCACCCGCGAGATGGAGAACTTTATCAAGGTAGCGGGCACATTTGAGGAGAAACTCATCTACCTCAATCCCGACTTGGGCGACTTTGCCAAGGGCGAACGCGTGCGCATCATCGGCGGCATGTTTGCCGGAGCCGAGGGCGTGTTTGTCCGTGTCAAGGGCGACCGCCGCGTGGTCGTAAACGTCGAGGGTCTGGTCGCCGTGGCCACCACCTTTGTCCACCCGTCGATGATCGAGAAAATCACCGACCCCGAACCGAATCAACTAGAGAACGCATTATAACAATGAACGAGAACAACCAGAAAGTCGCCCTTATTACGGGCATTACGGGCCAGGACGGCTCCTATCTGGCAGAATTCCTGCTGGACAAGGGCTACGAGGTGCATGGCATCCTGCGCCGCAGCAGCAGTTTCAACACAGGCCGCATCGAGCACCTGTACCTTGACGAGTGGGTGCGCGACATGAAGCAGCGCCGCCTCATCAACCTGCACTATGGCGACATGACCGACAGCAGCTCGCTCATCCGCATCATTGAGAAAATCAAGCCCGACGAGATTTACAACCTGGCGGCACAGAGCCATGTGAAGGTGTCGTTCGACGTGCCCGAATATACCGCCGAGACCGATGCCGTGGGCACCCTGCGCCTCATCGAGGCGGTGCGCATTGCCGGCCGCGAGAAGTTGACGCGCATCTACCAGGCCAGCACCAGTGAGCTCTATGGCAAGGTGCAGGAGGTACCGCAGCGCGAGACCACGCCGTTCTATCCCCGCAGCCCATACGGTTGTGCCAAGCTGTACTCGTTCTGGATCATGAAGAACTACCGCGAGAGCTACGGCATGTTCTGCGCCAACGGCATCCTGTTCAACCACGAGAGCGAGCGCCGAGGCGAAACCTTCGTGACGCGCAAAATCACATTTGCCGCCGCCCGCATCGCCCACGGCCTGCAGGACAAGCTCTATCTGGGCAACCTGAATGCCCTGCGCGACTGGGGCTATGCCCGCGACTATGTGGAGTGCATGTGGCTCATCCTGCAGCAGCCCGAGCCCGACGACTTCGTCATTGCCACGGGCGAGTGCCACTCGGTGAGGGAGTTCTGCACCCTGGCCTTCCACCATGCCGGCATCGAGCTGCAATGGCAGGGAGAGGGCATTAACGAGAAAGGCATCGACAAAGCGACCGGCAAAGTGATTGTCGAGGTGGATCCCAAGTACTTCCGCCCCGCCGAGGTGGACCAGCTGCTGGGCGACCCCACCAAGGCGAAACAACAACTCGGCTGGAACCCGCAGAAGACCTCGTTCGAGGACCTGGTGCGCATCATGGTCGAACATGACATGCAGCACATCAAAAAAATCTATCACCTGAAATGAATAAAGACGCAAAAATATATGTAGCGGGACACCGCGGACTCGTGGGCAGCGCCATTTGGAACAGCCTGCAACGCAAGGGTTATACCAACCTCATCGGCCGCACCCACCAGGAACTGGACTTGATGGATGCAGTGGCAGTCAGGAAGTTCTTTGACGAAGAACAGCCCGAATATGTCGTGCTTGCCGCGGCCCATGTGGGCGGCATCATGGCCAACCTGAAATACCGCGCCGACTTCATCTACCAGAACCTCGCCATCCAGCAGAACGTCATCGGCGAGAGCTGGCGTCACGGCGTGAAAAAGCTGCTTTTCCTGGGCAGCACCTGCATCTACCCGCGTGAGGCACCCCAGCCCATCGGCGAACAGGCTCTGCTGACGTCACCGCTGGAGTACACTAACGAGCCCTATGCCATCGCCAAAATCGCCGGCCTGAAGATGTGCGAGTCGTTCAACCTGCAGTACGGCACCAACTTCATCGCCGTCATGCCCACCAACCTGTACGGCCCACGCGACAACTTCGACCTGGAAACGAGCCACGTCATGCCCGCCATGATCAGGAAGATGCACCTGGCCAAGATGCTCAACGAGGGCGACTTCGACGGCATCCGCGCCGATCTGGACCGCCGGCCCGTCGAACACGTCGACGGTAAGGCCACCGAGGAGCAGATTGTCACCACGCTCGAGAAATATGGCATCCTCAAGGATCGACTGCGCCTGTGGGGCACTGGTGCGCCGATAAGAGAGTTCCTGTGGAGCGAGGACATGGCCGACGCCAGCGTCTATTGCCTGGAGCACATCGACTTTGACGACGTGCGCGGCACGAGCGACGAGGTGCGCAACTGCCACATCAACATCGGCAGCGGCAAGGAAGTCACCATCAGGGAACTCGCCGAACTCGTCAAGACCACCTTGGACTACCGCGGCACCATCGAATGGGATGCCACCAAACCCGACGGCACCCTGCGCAAACTCACCGACGTGAGCCGCCTGCACGCCCTAGGCTGGCACCACACCATGGAACTCGATGACGGCGTCCCCGCCCTCTACCGCTGGTACCAGACAAGCATCAATGACAAATAAGCCCCCAGAAAGTTTTTTAATAGACTAACAGTCAACACACTATAAAAAACAAACAATCCACCGTCCAAAAAATCGACGGTGGATTTAGTTTTTTTTAGAATTCCAGCCACCCTTGGCACCAAGTTTGGCACGGTATTTGTACATCTATCATCGAACTCATAATTTTTGGAGGTTTTTTAGGGTTAAACATGATTGTCAGCATCCCTCGTGAGAGTCGTGCTGATTTTTTGTCCTTTATGGGGTGCTGTCTCTCCTACCCTAATGGCTTAATAGATATAAACATGAGGACACCGACAGAGGCGGTTGATGGCCTGTCGGTGTCCTCGTGTGGGTTGCTGTCGAGGGGTATCGCGTTACTTCAGCTCTTTGTTGTCATTAGTAATGAGACAGCCATGTTTTACGCCTTTGAGGCGCCTGAACCATCCGTCCCAAAAGCCGGCTTTCTTGCCGACGGCCCGGCTGCGGAGACTGCGCTTCCTTTGTTCCCAGAGAATATCGAACAAGGCCTTGCCGTCCCTGGCGTTGATTGCTCCCAGGGTCTTTTTCCCGACGATGCCGTCGGCTTTGAGGTTCAGTTTTTTCTGCACATTCTTGATGTACCCTGTGCCGCTCATCCACACGCAATCGACCAGCAGATAGGCTATCCACTCGTCCTTAATCTCGTCGGCCTTGACTTTGTCCCAATACCTTGTGCGCAGTATCTCGTTCCACTCTTTATCGGTAATCTTGCGCAATTCGGCTTCGGTAGGTTTGGGCATGCCTTTGCTTTTTCGATGATCACAAAAGGTCTTGTAGGTCACACCTTTCATCGTTGCACCTCCTGGGTCGTTGGGGTTCTTGCTCCAACCACCTTCCCAACTGCGGCAAAAAATGCCGTACTTTTCAATTCTTTCCATCGTCTGATTCAATTTAGGATACTCTGTTAATTATACTTGATGTCGCAAAAATACAACAAACATCGAGATTCGGCAAAATATTGAACCGTCCAATTCGCCCCAAATCGGTATTTATGAGTATATTTGCAAAAAACTTATTGCTATGACCGAGAAAGAGAAAATGCTGGCGGGACTGCCCTACAGCGCAGTAGATGAACAGTTGTTGAAGGAACTGAACGAGTGCAAGGACGTTGTACATCGCTACAACGGGCTGTTGCCGTCCCAACGGGCTGAACGCACGCAGATGCTGAAAGAGCTGCTGGGGCATGTGGGTGACGACAATATCCTGATTAACCAGCCGTTTTACTGCGACTACGGCAAATACATCAGCGTGGGCAAGCGGTTCTTTGCCAACTTCCATTTCACGGTGCTCGACGAGGCTCCCGTGACCATCGGCGACGACTGCTTCATCGGGCCCAACGTGAGCATCTACACCGCCTGCCACAGCACCGACCCCGTGGAGCGCAACACCCGCCAGGAGTGGGCGCGGCCTGTCACCATCGGCGACAATGTGTGGATTGGGGGTGATGTTACCATCCTGCCGGGTGTGACCATCGGCGACAACGTGACCATTGGTGCCGGCTCGGTCGTCACGCGCGACATTCCCAGCAACGTTGTCGCCGTGGGAAACCCCTGCCGCCCTATCAAGATGCTATAGAATGCAACAAATGCCGTTACAATCCTTGCGGACCATAACGGCTTGATGCGTTTGAAGTGTCGCGATGTGACTCGCGGCAGCCCTTTACAGGGGATTACTTGTAAACGGTGTCGCTTACAGTGAGGCTGTAACGACCCTTAGCGCGGCGACGGGCCAGAACCTTGCGGCCGTCGGCAGTGCGCATGCGATGACGGAAGCCATGCTTGTTGGCTTTCTTGCGGTTCGAGGGTTGGAATGTTCTTTTCATTTCTATCTCTGTTTTTTAGTTGTTCCGAAAATTTTTCGCAAAATGCGGTGCAAAATTAGTCCTTTTTTTCAAATTACACAAATCCAAACGCATTTTTACGGAAAAGTTTTTGTTTTTTTTCTCAAAATCACTACTTTTGCACCCTCAAAGGACTGATAACAAATAATTTTAACAAAAAATAATAGCACTAGAATTATGATTAATGCTCAAGACATCAAGAACGGAACGTGCATCCGCTTGGACGGCGATCTGTATTTCTGCATCGAATTCCTTCATGTAAAG
>JAEEGI010002318.1_pt1 | contig 47057 bp, 40 predicted proteins | sample 8958751 | NCBI WGS metagenome assembly JAEEGI01 (sample SAMN16246545, study PRJNA631951) | gut metagenome | biome: gut microbiome; feature: rumen; material: KS-attached | host: Bos | place: Iran: Karaj | collected 2018-10
TCTTCAATGTCGGATTCAATTTCAACGACAAGTTCTTCATCGGAGCCAACTTCGGATTGACCAACATCGACTACAACTACGACGAATATTTCAAGGAGGCTGCCGTAGATCCGGCCGACTTCGAGATCAAATATGAGGATGCGACCACTTACTTCACAGACTACCGCACCCGCTATTCCTACACGGCGGAAGGGACCGGAGTCTATGGCAAGATCGGTTTCATCGCCCTGCCGGTGGACGGACTCCGCATAGGAGCCGCCATCCAGAGCCCTACCTCTACCCATATCACCGAGCACTGGCGTCATTCCACCGATGTCCACTACCAGAACTCGAATTATGACGGCTCCGCCACTTCTCCTGAAGGTGAATATTCCTACACCCTCGTCTCCCCTTACAGGGTCAACGCAGGTCTGGCATATACTTTCTTCGGAATGGCGATGATCAGTGCAGACTATGAGATGACGGACTACAGTGCGATGAAGTTCAAGGATATCGACGGATACGCCGACACCTTCATCGATGTCAACAATGATATCAAGAGCTGCATGGGGAAGTCCCATATGGTCAGGATCGGAGCTGAGTTCAAGCCTGTCCCTGAGATGGCAGTCCGTGCAGGATACAACTTCACCACAATCCCTGAGTACTACCTCGAGGGTGGTGTGAAGCAGACCCTCAACGACAGCATCAATTCATTCTCCGTAGGTCTGGGTTACTCTTCCAAGGGTTCCTTCTTCGCAGACATCGCAGGAAGGTTCAGCGCCCTGACGGATGAGTACATCTCTCCTTACGCCGACTACCTTTCAAATGTCGCTTCTCCTCTCATCCTCAACAAGAGAGACCGCTTCGACATCACCGCTACGATCGGCTGGAGATTCTAGTTCACTTCAGATAAAGGATCGACTCCGGACCTTCATTGAACAGAAGATCCAAAATTGATAGATTCGCAACGAAACCGTACTTTCGGGCAAAGACCTGGAAGTACGGTTTTTGCAAACCCAGGTCTTCCAGGACGGTATCAGGCCGCTTAGGGTGGATCAGTTCCCGATAGTCTTCACATCCTCCCGGGAGGCCATATCCTTCGGTCTGGCGGATATCCGCCGGAATCCCGGTCTTCCTGAGAATGAACCGTATGATCTGGATATCGAGTTCGAACAGGGTTTCCGGATGCGAGTCCAGGATGGAGAACAGTTCCTCCCGGTAATGCTCGAAGAACGCCGCGCTCTCGTATGCCGAATCGATAGCACGTTCGGTACGGACCACCCACGGGGTCTTGTAGTCCACCTTCACTTCCGTGATCGGAATCGGATGGCGGCTTTCATGGACTATGGGGAAATTCAGGATCTGAGGGCCGTCGGCAGCATAGAATCGGAACCGGTTCCTCCAGGTTTGCTTCTGGTAGTTCTCGTGAGCCTCAATGTAAACGACCGAAGGTTCCACGTCCCGGTCCGGACCGGAAAACGCGAACCCTTTTGCAATAAGCGCGAAATAACTTATCGGCGGGAAATAGGCTATGCTGAGCAGCAAGGCCATATCCTAGTCGATCTCTCCCTTGACCTTGTTGTCGTATGCCCTGATGATGCCCCTCTTGGATGCCTTGACGAAATTCAGGATGGTGTCCCTCTCCTCGCTCTGCGGGAATCCGGCCTCGACCTTGGCACATCCATCGGAAATGTTGTATCCTGAGAAGTAGATAGTATCGTAGATATCCTTGATATTGCGGATAACGTCAGATGAGAAACCGCGGCGGCGCAGGCCGACGATGTTGACTCCTGCGAAGCAGATAGGCTCCCTGCCGCAGAGGACGTAAGGAGGGATGTCCTTGTTGATCTTGGACATTCCGCCGACCATCGCGTGACAACCGACCTTGGAGAACTGGTGCGCCTTGGAACCACCTCCCAGGATGGCCCAGTCGTCGATCTCCGTTTCTCCGGCTATGCCTACATAGCTGGTAAGGATGCAGTTGTTTCCGATTACACAATCGTGGGCGATGTGCACATAGGACATGATCAGGGTGTTGCTGCCGATCCTGGTGACGAACTTGCCGCTGGCCTTGGTGCCCCGGTTGATAGTGGCGCACTCGCGGACGGTCACGTTGTCACCCATCTCGACATAAGTAACCTCCCCTTCGTATTTCAGGTCCTGCGGGATGGCACCGACCACGGCGCCAGGGAATATCTGGCAGTTCCTGCCCATCCTTACATAACGATAGATCATCGCGTGCGGATGGATCTTGCAACCGTCGCCGATCTGTACATCATCGTCGATGAATGCGAATGGTCCGACCTCTATGTTGTCGCCCAGGACTGCATTCGGGCTGACATGTGCCAATGGTGATATATTGTTCATAGCTATTGTTTGTTATCTGATTCTTTCCCTTATTGCCTTGGTGAGCCGGGAATTGATAGTATGACCAGGCTTGAAAGCTGTCACCTTCGCGTTCAAGTACCCTCCGGCGAGCCTCAGGTCGCCTACCAGGTCAAGCAGTTTGTGTCTTCCGCATTCGTCCGGGAAGCGAAGCTGCAGGTTGTTCAGGTATCCTTCCTTGACCTCGAGTTTCGGCACGTTGAACAGCGCTGAAAGCTCTGAAAGCTGCCCTTCCGTCACCGGATTCTCGGCGATCACGATCGCGTTGTCCATGTCACCACCCTTGACCAGGTTGTTCTGGAAGAGATATGCTATCTCGTGTAAGAACACGAAGGTCCTGCACGGGGCTATCTCTGAGGCATAGTCGGTGGACTCGTCCCAGCGGGCGGTCTGCACGCCCAGGACCTTGGAACCGAAATCTATGGTGACATCGATCCCGGGCTTGTCAGAAGGTGTGACCCGGACGAAGGATCCGGTCTTTTCATCCCTGACTTCGATCTCTTCCGGAATATCGACATATTCCCTCAAGGCATCTTGTTCCACGGTTCCGGAAGCCGCGATTGCCTCCACGTAGAAGCGGGCGCTTCCATCCAGGATCGGAACCTCCACATTGTCGATGTCGATGATGGCATTGTCAACTCCCATCCCGGTCAGCGCCGACATGATGTGTTCAATCGTAGCAACGGAAGCCTCGCCTTTGGATATCGTGGTGCTGCGGGCGGTGGAAGAGATATTCTCAGCCAGGGCTTCCACGATGGCGTCCGGACCGAGGTCAACCCTCCTGAACAGGATTCCGGTCCCGGCGGGAGCCGGCTTCAGTACCATACGGGACGTCCTTCCTGTATGAAGGCCTTTCCCCTTGAACTCAAGTTCTCCCGCGAGAGTCTGCTGCTTGATTGAAGTCATATCGTAAGTTTATTATTGTCAGGAATATCACTTCTCGCCTTGCTGCTTGAATATAGCATAGCTGCGAAGATATGTCTTGATCGGCATCGCAGGCGAACCGAGATACTTTTCGCCGGACTTGCGGATATTCCCAATTACTCCGGCCTGGGCACCGATGATGGTGTTGTCGGCAATGGTAAGGTGTCCGGCAATGCCCACCTGACCGGCCAGGATGCAGTTCTTCCCAATCTTGGTGGATCCGGCGATACCGCACTGGGCAGCCATGACGGTGTTGTCTCCGATCTGGACGTTGTGGGCTATCTGGCAGAGATTGTCGATCTTGACCCCATTGCCTATGATGGTGGATTCCATCTCCGACTTGTCGATCGTTGTCCCGGCCCCGATCTCGACGTTGTCACCGATTATCACGTTGCCGATATGCTCGATCTTCTCCCAGGTCCCGTCAGGCAGTGGAGCGTTGCCGAAGCCGTCCGAACCGATCACCGCATTCGCGTGGATTATCACATTGTCTCCGATCACCATCCCAGGATAGATCACAACCCCTGGATATATGATGCAATGCGAGCCGATCACTGTGTTGTCACCCACATATACGTTCTCGTATATCTTCGTATAGTCACCGATCCTGGCATGGTGCCCTACATAGGAATGGCTCCCGAGATAGACCTTCTTCCCGAACTTGCTGGTGAGGAACCAGGATGAGCGGAACCCCCTGTGACTGCGGTCCGTGCGTTTCTTGGTGGAAACATATTTGAGGAGGTCGGCAAGTGACTTGTAAGCATCATCCACCCGGACCATGGTCGGAGTTACAGGCTCTTTCGCTTCGAAATCCTTGTTGACCAGAAGGATGCTGGCCTTGCAGGTATAGACGAACCGCTCGTACTTCGGGTTCGCATAGAAGCAGAGTTGGCCTGGCTTGCCGTGCTCTATCTTCGCGAAGGAGGTTGCTTTCGCATTTTCATCCCCTTCGACGGTTCCTTTCAGTATCTGAGCAAGTTGTTTAGCGGTAAGATCCATGAATTTGATGCTACTTAATAATCAAATAGTCTGCAAAGTAAGCAATTTATTTTCATATTTGCCAAATTATCCTTATATTTGCACCGTTGAGTGAGATAGGTGACGAAAGCGTCTCCTATCTTTTGTTTTATGAATATGGATAAAGAACTGATACTCAAGACTATAGTCCCTGCGGTAGAACAGCGGGGATGCTTTGTGGTGGACATCACCGTCAGCAAGGAGAACGACATCGTGCTCGCCATCGAGAAGGAGTCGGGAGACGTTGACCTGGAGGATTGCGTGGCCGTGAACGATGCTTTCCTGGCAGCCTTCGACAAGGATGCCGAGGACTATTCCCTCACGGTGACTTCCGCAGGTCTGGACCAGCCATTCAAGGTGCTCAGGCAGTACGAGAAGGCTCTGGGATCCCTCGTCGAAGTACGCCTCAAGGGCGGCAGGAAGCTTACCGGGGTGCTCACAAAGGCCTCGGAAGAAGGTATCAGCCTGAGATATTCACAGAAAGAGGCTGTGGAAGGAAGCAAGAAGAAGGTCACCGTCGAGCACGAAGACGACATGCCGTTCGCGGAGATCAACAGCGTGGTTCCCCACATCGTATTCAAAGATTAATAATACAAAAAACACAATAATGGACAAGAAAGACGTAATAACTCTCATTGATGCCTTCAAGGACTTCAAGGAAGAGAAGAACATCGACAGGCCGGTCATGATGGGTGTGCTCAAGGACGTGTTCCTCACCCAGATCGCCAAGACCTACGGCTCGGCAGACAACTTCGACGTTATCATCAACGTGGACAAGGGAGACTGCGAGATCTACCAGAACTTCGACATCGTAGAGGAAGTCGAGAATCCGAACACCCAGATCACCCTCGACCAGATCCTCCAGGAAACCGGGGACGACGACTACGAGATCGGAGATGTATATACCAAGAAGCTTTCCCTGGCATCCTTCGGAAGGAGGGGTATCCTGAATATCCGCCAGAATCTCCAGGGAAGGATCATGGACATCGACAAGGCGAACGTGTTCAAGGCATATTCCGACAAGATCGGTGAGATCTTCACGGGCGAGATCTACCAGACCTGGTCCAAGGAGGTTATCATCCTTGACGAGGACAGCAACGAGCTCCATCTCCCGAAGGCTGAGCAGATCCCTGGCGAGAGGTTCAAGAAGGGCGACACCATCCGCGCGATCATCAAGAGCGTGGAGATGAAGAACAACACGACCCCTTACATCACCCTTTCCAGGACTTCCAACGAGTTCCTGCAGAAGCTCTTCGAACTTGAGGTTCCGGAGATCTTCGACGGACTGATCACGATCAAGAAGGTCGTCCGCGTACCGGGTGAGCGCGCCAAGGTAGCTGTCGAATCCTACGACGAAAGGATCGATCCTATCGGCGCCTGCATCGGTGTGAAGGGATCCAGGATCATCGGCATCGTGCGCGAGCTCCGAAACGAGAACATCGACGTCCTCCAGTGGACGAACAATACCCAGCTCCTCATACAGAGGGCGCTGAATCCAGCAAGGGTTTCCTCCATCGACCTGGGTGCTTCCGAGAACGACAAGATCAAGGTCTACATGCAGCCTGACGAAGTAAAGAAGGGCATCGGCCGCGGCGGATGCAACATCAAGCTCGCCGGAATGCTGGTAGGTAGGGAAATCGAAGTCTGGAGGGAACTCTCGAAGGACGAAATGCTTGAAGAGGAAGACGTGCTCCTGAGCGAATTCAGCAATGAAATCGACCAGTGGGTCATCGAACGCCTCGAATCCATCGGCTGCGACACCGCCAAGAGCGTCCTGGCGTTCTCTCCGGAAGATATCGCGAAGAGAGCGGACCTCGAAGACGAGACCGTGGCTGAGGTTTTCCGGATCCTGAAGGCAGAATTTGAAGACTAGGAGTTGAATATGGCAGAAATCAGACTGAATAAGATAATAAGGACTTACAACATCGGACTTCAGAGTCTGGTGGACTTCCTGACTTCCAAGGGTGTCGAGGTCGAGGCCAATCCGAACGCAAAGATTTCGGACGAGCATCTTCCTGCCATCGAGAAGCAGTTCGGGAAGGACCTCGAGATGAAGCAAGCCTCCGAGAAAGTCGACATAAAACTGACTGAAATCCTTGAGAAGACCTCGAGGAAACAGCAGGAGAAGACCCAGGAAGACGATTTCGAAGAGCCGGTCAAGGAGACCGTGATCAAGAGCAACGTCTTCACCCCATCAACCCCGAAACCGGCACCTGTGCCGGAACCGGAGCCGGAACCGGTCGTTCCTGAGCCAGAACCAGAGGTACAGGAAGAGCCTGTTGTCGAAACCCCTGTCGTTGACTCTCCGGAAGTCCCTGAACCAGAACCGGAGGTCTCTTCCGTAAGCAAGGAAGAGGAAGCAGCTCCATCGGATACGGAAGTTCCGGAAGAGAAGGAGCCTGCAACGGCCGACGCCCCTGCACAGCAGGAAGAGTCTGCCGCCGAACCTCAGGACAAGGCAAAGGAGCCTGCCAAGCAGGAAGGAGATGCCGCGGGATTCAAGGTGCTCGGCAAGATCGACATGTCCCAGTTCGAGAAGAAGAGCGGCAAGAAGAGGGAGAGGATAGCCAAGGGCAGCCAGAAGGTCGATGTAGCCAAGGAAGGCAAGCAGGCCGACAACAATTCCCGCAAGGACAAGCGCGAAGCCGGAAAGAAAGACCAGCGCCAGGCCCAGGAACAGGGCAAGGGAAGGAAGCGCGGACGCGGAAGCGAACGCTTCAAGCCGGTTATGTCCGAAGAGGAGCAGGAGGCGATGCAGAAGGAAATCCAGAAGCAGGTCAAGGAGACCTACGCAAGGATGAACGACAACCGCAAGAACAACTTCGGAGCCAAGTACAGGAAGGAAAAGAGGGAGCAGGCTGCAGCCAAGACCATGGAGGAGATGCAGCAGGAGATGGCCGAAAAGTCAGTCCTCAAGGTTACGGAGTTCGTGACCGTGAACGACCTGGCCACCCTTATGAACAACACTCCTGTCAACGAAGTCATCAAGGCTTGCATGGAACTTGGCTTGATGGTTTCCATCAACCAGAGGCTGGATGCGGAAGCCCTCGTCCTGGTCGCCGAGCAGTTCGGCTACAAGGTTGAATTCGTTACCGCCGAGCTTTCCGAAGAGATCGAAGGCAACGCCCAGGAAGACCGTGAGGAAGACCTCGTGGCCAGGCCGCCTATCATCACGGTGATGGGTCACGTCGACCATGGCAAGACTTCCCTGCTCGACTACATCCGCAAATCCAACGTCATCGCGGGTGAGGCCGGAGGTATCACCCAGCACATCGGTGCATACAACGTGAAGCTTCCGGACGGACGCCACATCACGTTCCTGGATACTCCTGGACACGAAGCCTTCACGGCCATGCGTGCCCGTGGAGCACAGCTTACCGACCTTGCGATCATCATCATCGCAGCCGACGACGCAGTTATGCCCCAGACCGTGGAGGCTATCAACCACGCACAAGCCGCAGGAGTACCTATGGTATTCGCTATCAATAAGATAGACAAACCTGGTGCAATGCCGGAGAAGATCTACCAGCAGCTTTCCCAGATGAATATCCTGACGGAAGCATGGGGTGGAAAATACCAGTGCCAGGAGATTTCGGCAAAGAAGGGTATCAACGTGGACAAGCTCCTCGACAAGGTCCTGCTCGAAACCGATCTCCTCGACCTCAAGGCCAATCCTTCCAAGAAGGGTGTCGGAGCCGTCGTTGAATCTTCGCTGGACAAGGGACGCGGCTACCTGGCCACGGTCCTCGTACAGGACGGAACCCTCAAGACAGGCGACATGGTGCTGAGCGGTTGCTATTACGGACGTGTCAAGGCCATGTTCAACGAACGTGGACAGAAAGTCGCGTCCGCAGGTCCTTCGACCCCTGTTTCCATCCTCGGTCTGAACGGTGCCCCTAGCGCTGGCGACAAGTTCAACGTGATGAGCGACGAGAAAGAGGCCAAGGCCATCGCCAACAAGCGCGAGCAGCTGATCCGCATCCAGGGCATCAAGACCCAGAAGCACATGACCCTCGAAGAGATCGGACGCCGTATCGCCATCGGCAACTTCAAGGAACTCAACGTGATCGTCAAGGGTGACGTGGACGGTTCCGTGGAGGCCCTCTCGGATTCCCTCATCAAGCTCTCCACCGAACAGGTCAGAGTGAACGTGATCCATAAGGCAGTCGGTGCGATTTCCGAATCCGACGTGATCCTCGCCGAGGCTTCGGATGCCGTCATCATCGGCTTCCAGGTCCGTCCTTCCACGGATGCCAGGAAGCTTGCCGACGAGCAAGGCATTGAAATCCGTCTGTACTCGGTCATCTACGACGCTATCAACGACGTCAAGGATGGTATCGAGGGTATGCTCGAGCCTATCAAGAAGGAAGAGATCACCGGAACGGCCGAAGTCAAGCAGACCTTCAAGATTTCCAAGGTGGGAACGATTGCGGGATGCCTCGTACGCGACGGAAAGATATCAAGGACTTCCAAGTGCAGGCTCATCCGTGACGGCATCGTGGTCTATACCGGAGAACTCGCATCCCTCAAGAGGGGCAAGGACGATGCCAAGGAGGTATCTGCCGGAATGGAGTGCGGTATCGGCATCGACAAGTTCAACGACGTCAAGGTCGGCGACAGCATCGAAGCCTTCACCATCACCGAAATCAAGCAGACGCTCGATTAATCAAGGAATAGGATCTCAGAGTTCCCGGGACAGCACCTGGGTCATGCAATGAGCTGCGCCGTAGCCACGGATGATGTTGTCGAGTGGGATGTCTTCAACACTCACTCCGGCATCGTGGAAACGATGTTTCAGCTCATTGCTGTATCCTTTCACCGCGACAATCTTCCTCGGTGAAACGGTCAGGTAATTGTTGGCATGGTGCATTTCATCACCAGCGTCGATCGGGATGATCTCCATGCCGATTCCGCGTAGGTAGTCTGCAAAACGCAAGTCCTTGGCTTCCAAGGAATACTCCTTCGTACCGGGCAATCTCGACCAGATGTCGCAAGTCAAGAATCCCGGCTCGCCAGGAAGCGCGTCGAGGCGGCTCCTGACCATGGTACAAAGATCGCGGTCTATGATATCGAAATAGGTATCCAGGTGCATCTGCATCTGCCAAAGCTTGTGGTCCCGGACCACCACTATCGTATCGTGGCCGAAAGCATCGGCTTCCATCACCTGGCGAATACCTTCATCATTGGTCCTCATCCCGCAACCGATGAAGCCGACATCTCCGGCAGGGATGTAGTCACCGCCTTCAAGGCGTCCTTCACCACTGATACGCATGATCGGACGACGCCCGAGATGGGCGTAGCACAACTCGATGACATCCGTTTCAGCGACCCGCTGGGGACTGTTCATCCTGCAGATCACGTGTCCGCGAGGAGTCGTGATACTCTGGTCGCGGGTGAAATAGAGGTTCATCAAGGGTTTGAGGATATACTCGGCATCGTAGCCCGTATTGCTCCATGTGTGATGAAGCTTCACCTTAGGCCTGAAAAGGATACAACGGATGAGGTCGGCACGGCTCAATGTCATGAGGGTCTCCTGCCTGTAGGCTTCAGTCGTCTCGGCATCCTCCCCGGGATCTCCGGAAATGTCATATGTCAGCACGGTATCCGCCAAGGTCCGAAGGCTGTCGATATCCACTTCATTCAGGATGCCTCCGACTGTGTGGACCCTGATTCCAAGGCTGGAAAGGACTTCCATGTAGTGAACATGTTCCGCGGCAGCCTTGTCGATGTCGAAATAACGCTCGAACAGACCCGCAGCGGAATGGATGACCCCGTCGAAGATTTCTTCTCCGGGGGTGTGCATCAGCACCTCTTTTGCCGGCAGCCACTCAGCCCGGGGGAATCCCTCCTGCCTCACTTCACCATGCCGGCTATCATTGCAAAATCCCATTTCTATTCGATTAGGACTGCAAATATAGCTGAATAATCCCTAACAAAAAAACGTCATCCCATGTACAGACCGTACAGCCTGACTGTCTCTCGGGCCTCTTTCACGTCGTGGACGCGGAGGATGTCAGCCCCGTTCCGGAGGGCCATGAAATTCGCGGCCATGGTAGCCGGAAGGGCCTCCTCAGGAGTGATCCCAAGCGGCTTGTACAAGAAACTCTTGCGAGACAAGCCGGCCAGGACAGGACGGCCAAAAGTCTGGAATACAGACATTTCCCGGAGCAGTTGCCAGTTCTGTTCCACCGTCTTGGCGAAGCCGAAACCAGGATCCAGGATCCAGTCCTCAACGCCATGCTCCTCCGCCTTGGTACGGATTCCCTCGAAGAAATCCATGACCGCAGCCGTGACCCCGTCAGGATAATCGGTGAGACATGACATAGTTGCCGGAGTCCCGCGCATATGCATTGCCACATAGGGGACCTTCAGTTCTCCCAGCAGTTCCCACATCGCGCCGCATCCTCCGCTGATATCATTGACAATGAATCCTCCGACCAGGTCATAGACCTTCCGGACTATTCCCGGCCTGAAAGTATCCACTGAAAGGCATATTCCCGGATATTCCCAGGCAATGATCCTGAGCGCCGGCTCCAGCCGGCTCCACTCCTCTTCCTCACTGACTGACTCGGAACCGGGACGGGTGGAACAGGCTCCGAAATCCAGGATGTCCGCCCCTTCGCCGAGCATTCCTTCCACCCTACGGCGGAAAACAGCCTCGTCAAGCCTGCCGTCGGAAGCCAGCATCCTGCTGCCCGCGAAAAAGGAATCGCCGGTGATGTTGACGATGCCCATTATGCGGATATTTCTTCCTGCCTTATTGTCCATGGCACACAAAATTAATCAAAAATTGAATATCTTTGTAAGTTGATTAAAACTATCACAATGCTAGTCGTTCTGGAAGGTTTGGACGGGGCCGGAAAGTCCACCCAGGTGAGGAAACTCAAGGCTTATCTCGAAGGAATATGCTCCAATCTGGAATATATCCATTTCCCGAGATATGACTCTCCTGTGTACGGGGACCTGATCGGCCGTTTCCTCCGCGGGGATTTCGGCTCGAACGAGTCGGTCCATCCCCAGCTGGTAGCCCTCCTGTTCGCCGAGGACAGGCACCAAGCTGCCCCCGGGATCAAGAAAACCCTCGCCGAGGGAGGAACGGTACTCCTGGACAGGTATGTATATTCCAACATCGCCTACCAGTGCGCGAAGCTGGACAACCTTGAAGAGCGGGAGAACCTGCGCGAGTGGATCCTGAACACCGAATATGGCTGTTTCGACCTTCCGAGGCCGGACCTGAACATATTCCTGGACGTCCCGATCGGCTTTGTGGAAAGCAGCCTGGAGCAATCCAGGAAGGGCTCCGACAGGGAATATCTCCACGGAGCGAGGGACATCCACGAAGCGAGCATCGAATTCCAGAAGAGGGTGCGCTCCATCTACGCGAGGCAGGCTTCCCTGGACCCGAAGTTCATCCGGATCGACTGTTCCGATGATGAAGGCAGGATGCTCCCTCCGGACGATATCTTCGCGAAAGTGAAGGCTGTGATAGACGAACGAATGACTGAAGAATGAAAACCAAGACTTTCCATTATAGGATCAGGAGGCTGTGCGCCTTCATCATCGGAGTCGTATTCCTGCTGGCAGGGATATTCAAGCTCCTTGACCCTACGGGCGCCGGGCTCGTGGTAGAAGAGTATCTCCGCTTCCTCCATCTGAGGTTCCTGATGCCAGCCGCCAAAGGCATCGGCGTCGGGCTGGCGCTCCTGGAAGCCCTTCTGGGTGCGGCAATGATAAGCGGAGTCTGGAGGAAACCGGTAGCCGTCCTGACATCGGTGATGATCGTCTGCTTCACGATCCTGACGCTGTTCCTGGCGATATTCAATCCTGCCATGGATTGCGGATGCTTCGGCGAAGTGATCCATCTGACGAATCTCCAGACTTTCCTCAAGAACCTGGTGTTGCTGGTCCTGATGCTTATAGCGTTCATGCCATACAAGGACTTCGGACGCAACAGGAAAAGGAAATATGTCGCCTTCTTCCTGGTAGCGGCATCCCTCGTGGCCTTTGCGATATATTCCCTGAAGACCATCCCGCTGGTGGATTACACCGCCTTCACTCCAGGCAGCGAACTGCTTGCATCCAAGGGGATCGAGAACGAAGAGAGCATCAGCAAGCCTAAGGTGATCTACGAGAAGAACGGACAGGAAGGTGTATTCGACCTGGACAAGCTCCCGGATTCCACCTGGACGTTCGTGCGGACCGAAGACATCACCGTGAACGGGCCGGAGCTGGACGACAACGTCCCTATCCTTTCATTCTACGACTCCCTGGATGTCTATTGTGACGAGAAAGCCGCCGAGGGCAACGTAATGGCTGTGTCGGTCTATGACACCGACAAGGTCAAGGGCGACGGGTGGACCAGGATCTCAGACTTGCTGGAAGGTGCTTCCGCGGCCGGTTTCACTCCCCTGCTGCTGACCTCCACCACCAAGGAAGATTTCGACAGCCTCGAGGTGATCGTTCCTGAGGTACGGGAAAAGTTGCTCGGGAGCCTGTATTTCGCGGATTACAAGACTTTGATATCCCTCAACAGGTCGAACGGCGGAGCCACATGGTTCAGTGACGGCCAGCTGATAGAGAAGTATCCGGCTTCAAAGCTGCCTTCCGGGGAAAAGATGCTCCAGATGACCGGAGACGACCCGACCGAATCGATGCTGCGTACCAGCACGAAGTCGCGCCTCCGTTTCCAGGGCTTCATCCTCTATGTATTCGCTGTACTCCTGCTGCTCTAGAATCCCGTATAGTTCCACGGGGTGATTGCACGGAGTTCCTCTTTCACGCTTTCACTGACGTCAAGACCGGAAATGAATCGGGCTATCGTCTCCTCGCTGACGGCTTCCCCGGTGCGGGTGAGATTCTTCAGCGTCTCGTAAGGGTTCGGATAGTTCTCCCTTCGCAGTATGGTCTGGATGGCCTCCGCCACGACAGCCCAGTTCCTGTGCAGGTCAGCGTCAATGGCTTCCCGGTTCAGGATAAGCTTGCCCAAGCCCTTCTTCAGCGAGGCGAACGCTATCATGCAGTGCGCCACAGGTACACCGACGTTGCGCTGGACGGTGGAATCGGTCAGATCCCTCTGCAGCCTTGAAAGCGGGAGCTTCATGGAAAGGAAAGTGAATACGGCGTCCGCCATCCCCAGATTGCCTTCGGCATTCTCGAAATCGATAGGGTTAACCTTGTGGGGCATGGCGGAGGAACCGACCTCGTTGCGGGCCACCTTCTGGTGGAAATACTCCATGGATATGTAAGTCCAGATGTCCCGGCACAAGTCTATCAGGATAGTGCCGATCCGGCGCATGCAGTCGAATATGGCGGCAAGGTTGTCGTAATGGTCGATCTGGGTGGTCGGGAAGGAACGCTTCAGGCCGAGGGAGGCCACGAAGGAATCCGCGAATGAAGGCCAGTCTGTCTGGGGATAGGCTACCTTGTGGGCGTTCATGTTTCCGGTGGCACCTCCGAACTTGGCCGGGTAGGACAGCTGGCGGAACTGCCGGAGCTGCTCTTCGAGACGGGAGACGAACACGTCGATCTCCTTCCCCAGGCGGGTCGGAGTCGCCGGCTGCCCGTGGGTCTTTGCCAGCATCGGAATATCCTTCCACTCCCGTGCATCGGCTGAAAGTATGCCGATGATCTCCTCAAGCGCCGGAAGATATTCATTCTCAACGGCTTCCTTAAGCATGAGCGGCTGGGCGGTGTTGTTGATGTCCTGGGAGGTCAGACCGAAATGGACGAATTCCTGCCAGCGGCTGATACCGAGAGTCTTGAACTGTTCCTTGATGTAATATTCGACAGCCTTGACGTCGTGGTTGGTGACTTTCTCGATATCCTTTACCTTCTGCGCCTCTTCCGGTGTCATGTCCACGTACAAGCTGCGGAGAGCGGCGAAGAGTTCATCCCGGGTCTTGCCGGTCCCCTCTCCGAAGCCGGACAGCTGAGGAAGCGGAATCCCGCACAAGGCAATGAAGTATTCGACTTCCACGCGCACCCTGTTGCGGATGAATGCGAATTCGCTGAAATACTGCCTCAAAGGCGCGGTCTTGGCGGAATAACGACCGTCCACCGGAGAAACCGCCATAAGAGAGTTGAAATCCATAATCAGTTATTTTTCCAAGACATAGACGTCATCGCCAGGCTCCTTGAAGCCGAAATTCTCACGAGCGAACTTTTCCAGGGAATCGCGGTTGTCCGTCAACCCTTCGATCTGACGGTCCATCTCCTTGATTTCCATCTCGTACCGCTCGATCTGCCGGTCCTGGCGACGTATCTCGTTGTTGGCTTTGATCCAGCGGACTATGTTGTTCTGGTTGAGGAAACCGACCAGCAGGATGAATATGGCTGTCGATATGATGGCGTAACGGATGAATGAGCGCTTTTCGGCATTCTTTCCGTCCTTGTCCCTGTTCCAGATATCCCTGAACTTTCCCATCGGCGAGTAATGATATTAATGCAAAAATAGTTATTTTTGTACAATTATAACCGCATAATGATTCTTAAATAATACTTTAAAAGATGAAACCAACACTTCTCGTACTCGCAGCAGGCATGGGCAGCCGTTACGGCGGCCTGAAGCAGATGGACGGACTCGGCCCAAGCGGCGAAACCATCATCGACTATTCAATCTATGACGCAGTGAAAGCCGGCTTCGGCAAGGTGGTCTATATCGTCAGGGAATATTTCCTCGAGCAGTTCAAGCAGACCGTGAAGGAGAAATATTCGGGTATCACCTGCCCTGACGGAGCTCCCCTCGAGTTCGATTTCGTCATCCAGGAGCTGAACAAGATCCCGGAGTGCTTCACCCTGAACCCTGAACGGCAGAAACCATGGGGGACCGCCCACGCCGTGCTGATGGCGAAGGACGTCATCCACGAGCCGTTCGCAGTCATCAACGGCGACGATTACTATGGGAAGGACTCTTTCAGGATCCTGGGAGACTGGCTTCGTGCCCACGAGGGCAAGAAGGGCGTCTGCAGCATAGTCGGATTCGAGCTTGAGAATACCCTCTCCGAAAACGGAAAGGTCAGCCGCGGAATATGCTACTACGATGATTCCAAGCACCTTACAGGCGTAGCCGAGCACACCAATGTCGGCAAGGAGGAAGACGGTAAGGTCTATGGCGACAACACCGTCACCGGCGAGGAGCACGTGGAAGTCGACGGAAAGGCTCTCTGCTCCATGAACATGTGGGGCTTCACCCCGGATTATTTCGAACTCAGCGAGAAAGTGTTCTCCAAGTTCCTCGAGGCCAATATCAACGAACTCAAGAAGGAGTTCTACATCCCTTATGCAGTGGACATCATGATGAAGGAGAACGGCTACAAGTGCGAAGTCCTCACCACTGATTCCCGCTGGTTCGGCGTAACCTACAAGGAAGACCGCCCGGGCGTGGTCGCGAAGTTCCAGGAACTCGTGGACAACGGAGTATATCCTACCCCACTCTGGCAGAAATAACATAACGATATGCCTTTTTTCAAAAACCGAAAGGTCGAAAAGAATTACGACCTTCTGTCCGCCTGCGCCTGGTACACTCCAGGCGTAAGTGGTCTTTTCGCAGTCTTGGGATGGTTCCTCGTCGGAATGGTCCTGGCGGCCCTGGTCACGATGCCGATGATGTTCGGAGGTGTGGCTGACCTGTCCTACGTGATGCTGATAATGTATCCGCTCCAGTTCATTCCTCTGTTCATATTCGTAAGGCTCCAGAGCAGCAAGAATTCCTTCTTCGACAGGGGCTACAAGCTGGACAGCAACCACTTCGGCAAGATGGGAGGAGCCGGCCTCGCCGTTTTAGTGGCGGTCGGCATGCTCGCCGCCGGGATGATCCTGGAAGGCGTGAACCATTTCCTGCCTGACACCAAAGGTTCCATGATCGAGCAGATGGAAAAGATGATGAACGGTCCGCTCTGGGTCAACCTGGTGACTATGTGCATCTTCGCTCCCCTGTTCGAGGAGTGGATGTGCAGGGGCGTCATACTCCGCGGCCTGCTTAACTACGAGCACAAGGGCGGAGAATTGAGCCAAAGGCCGAGGGGAATGAGCCCGGCCCTTGCAATCGTGATCTCGGCGCTCTTCTTCGCCGCCATCCATGGGAATATCTGGCAGGGCGTGACAGCATTCGCCATCGGCTGCCTGATGGGCTATGTATATTACCGCACCGGTTCGCTCAAGCTCACCATCCTGATGCACTGTGTCAACAACACATTTGCCGTCCTGACCCAGAAGTTCGGGAGCGATACCCTCAGGGAAGCCAAGAGCCTGGTGGACGCCCTCCCGCTTTGGGAGTATGCCATCATCTTCTGCGTCAGCGCTGTGATCGTGGTACTGCTGATCCTTTACCTGCGCAAGGTAGAGTTGCAGGATCCTCAGGGCAACTGCGACATCATCCCTTCGGCCGACGAACAAGTCATTACCGGATAGTTCAAGTCATTACCGGATAGTCATAGACGCTGTCAAGAATAAGCCCGCCGCGACCATTTACCCGTACAGGGCGCGAAGCGCAGGGAGCGGCAGGCTTATTCTTGACAGCAACAGTTCAACCGAAATATGCAGAGAATAATCGAGCATCCGGAGTTAGGGAAGGTCACGGTTCGTAAGAACCCCAGGTCACGCAGGATTTCGATCCGCGTGAACCCACGCCGGGGTGTTACTGTCACTATCCCGTGGTACTGCTCGTACAGGAGGGCGGAAGTGTTCCTGATGGAGAATAGGGAATGGGTGCTGAAGATGATCGCCAGGCAGCAGGAACGGCTTGCCGGAGAGGGCGCGATATCCCCGGAAGAGACCGAAAGGCTCCGCAAGGAAGCCAAGGCCTGGCTGCCCGTACGCCTCGCATTCCTGGCGGAGAGATATTCCTTCAGCTACAACCAGGTCCGCATCAAGAACAACGTCTCCAACTGGGGAAGCTGCTCAAGGAAAGGGAACATCAACCTCAACCTTCATATAATGAGGCTCCCGGAGTATCTCAGGGACTATGTGATCCTGCACGAACTCTGCCACCTCAGGGTCCCGGACCACGGACCGGAGTTCCATTCCCTGCTCGAAAGCCTGTGTCCGGAGCATCGGAAGAAAGAAAAAGAGTTGAGAAAGTACAGAATTTTTTGATTCTCTGAAAATTATAGGTATATTTGCAGGCTTTTTCGCGTGGTGCGGAAAGCGCGGAACTATTATTAACAAAATTTTTTGCGAAAATGGCAGAGTATTTACAAGCCGACAAGAAGCAAGAGATTTTCGCCAAGTACGGGAAGTCTAATACAGACACCGGCTCACCAGAGAGTCAAGTTGCTTTATTTTCCTACCGTATCAATCACCTCACGGAGCACGTGAAGAAGAACAAGAAGGACGTTGTCACTCGTCGTTCCCTTCTCCGCCTCGTAGGTAAAAGGCGTCAGGTCCTGGACTATCTTCAGAAGACTGACATCGAGAGATACAGAAATATCATCAAGGAGCTCGGTCTCCGTCGATAAGCATACGATAGGAACAGAAAAGGGGATTGGCTGTGCAGCGATACGGCCGTCCCCTTATTTTTTAGAAAAAGCGGTAAAAGCAGTTAAATGAACATTGTTACAAAGAAAATCGAATTATCCGACGGTAGGGTAATCGAAATCGAAACCGGTAAGATTGCCAAGCAGGCAGACGGTTCGGCAGTGGTAAAGATGGGAGGCACGATGCTCCTTGCCACTGTTACATGCGCAAAAGAAGCGGCAGAAGACACAGACTTCCTTCCACTCCAGGTGGATTACAAGGAAAAGTTTTATTCCGCAGGACGTTTTCCTGGCGGTTTCATGAAGAGGGAGGGCAAGGCCTCCGATTACGAAGTACTTATCGCACGTCTCGTCGACAGGGCCCTCAGGCCTCTGTTCCCGGATGATTTCCACCTTGCAGTATTCGTCAACATCTGGCTCATCTCGGCCGAAAAGGACATCCAGCCGGATGCTCTCGCAGGACTCGCTGCATCTGCAGCTCTCTCTTGCAGCGACCTTCCGTTCCTCGGTCCTATCTCCGAGGTTCGCGTCGCCAGGATCGACGGACAGTTCAAGATCAATCCTACGTTCTCCGAGACCGAAACGGCCGACCTCGAACTGATGGTCGGTGCTACCGAGGAGAACATCATGATGGTAGAGGGCGAAATGAAGGAAGTTCCTGAAGATGTGATGCTCGAGGCCATCAAGTTCGCTCACGAAGAGATCAAGAAGCATTGCCGTGTCCAGAAGGAACTCAACAAGGAACTGGGCAAGGATGTCAAGAGAGAATATCCTCACGACGAGGAAGACGAAGATATCAAGAACAAGATCCACGAAGCGGCATATGCAAAGTGCTACGCTCTCGCCAAGTCTGCGAAGCCAAAGCATGAGAGGGAAGCTGGATTCGAGGCGATCAAGGAAGAATGCATCGAGTCCCTCGGACTCTCCGAGGAGGACCTCGAGGCCAAGAAGATGATGATCAACCGTTACTTCGGTCACGAGCAGAGAGAGGCTCTGAGGAACCTCGTACTCGACGAAGGACTGCGCGTCGACGGTCGCCAGACCACCCAGGTCCGTCCGATCTGGTGCGAAGTGGACTGCCTGCCTTGCGCACACGGTTCCGCCATATTCACCCGCGGCGAGACACAGGCCCTTGCTTCCGTCACCCTCGGAACCAAGATGGACATGAAGGAGATGGATGAGGTCCTCGTCCAGGAAGACCAGCAGTTCGTCCTCCATTACAACTTCCCTCCTTTCGCCACCGGCGAAGCCAAGTCCCAGAGGGGTGTCGGCCGTCGCGAAGTCGGTCACGGCAACCTCGCTTTCAGGGCTCTCAAGGCCGTTATGCCGAAGGCTCCTGAATTCCCTTACGCTGTGCGTGTAGTTTCCGATATCCTCGAATCCAACGGATCTTCATCACAGGCTTCCATCTGCGGCGGCTGCCTCGCTCTCATGGACGCAGGCGTAAAGATCAGCAAGCCGGTAGCCGGTGTCGCAATGGGTCTGATCACCGATGAAAAGGATCCTAACGGCCGCTACGCCATCCTCACCGACATCCTCGGCGACGAGGACCACCTCGGTGACATGGACTTCAAGGTTGCAGGTACCAAGGACGGTATCACCGCGACCCAGATGGACATCAAGGTGGACGGTCTGTCCTACGAAGTGCTCGCAAAGGCTCTTCAGCAGGCTCACGAGGGCAGGATGCACATCATGGGTGAAATGATGAAGTGCATCGACAAGCCTCGCGAGGATTACAAGCCGTTCGTTCCTAGGATCGTAAGCTTCGAAATCCCTAAGGACTTCATCGGTGCCGTCATCGGCAAGGGTGGAGAAACCATCCAGAAGATCCAGGCCGAGACCGGTGCTGTCATCACCATCGACGAGGTCGACGGTAAGGGTGTCGTGGACATCGCTACCAATGATGCAGAGGCCATGCAGAAGGCTTACGACTGGATCCAGGGTATCTGCGCCGTTCCTGAGGTCGGTGAGACCTATCACGGAAAGGTCGTTTCCATCCTTGAATTCGGTGCTTTCGTTGAGATCCTTCCTGGCAAGGAAGGCTTGCTCCACGTCTCCGAAATCGCCTGGAACAAGACCGAAAACGTAGAGGATGTCCTCACAGTCGGACAGGAAGTCGACGTTAAGCTTCTCGAGATCGACCAGAAGACCGGCAAGATGAGGCTTTCCATGCGTGCCCTCACTCCGAAGCCGGAAGGCTACACCGAGCCTCGTCCACGTAGCAACGGTGGAAACCGCGGCAATGGCAACGGTTCCAGGAACGGTGGTGGCAGCGAGCGCCGCAACGGTGGCAGCGAACGCAGGAGCAATGGCGGCAGCAACGAGCGCCGCAACGGTGGTGACCACCGCAACAACGGTGGCAGCAACGAGCGCCGCAACGGTGGTGACCGCAGGAACAGCTTCAGGAAGAACAATGAAGTTTCCGAGGATCGTTTCGAAGGCAGCCACAACAACTCCGAAGAGTACTTCTAGCAGTAGCCCGCTGAGCGGCAGTTCTCGCCCAAGCGACTCTGAATATGATTGAAGGTCGACCAGAACGGTCGACCTTTTTTCATCTCGCCCGACTTCCGGCTTGTGTTTGAGATGCCGGCATTTTCGTCATGCCCAGCTTGTTCGTCATGCCCGGCTTACTCGGGCATCGCAGATTGTGTTTCACAAGAAGGCTGCTACAATTCCGGTTGAGTACAAAATCGGGGCTTTTTGTTCTCAACTGCGATCTTGAGGTTCCGGTTGGGTACGAAAACAAGGCTTTTTGTTCCCAACTGAGAACTTGGGGAGCCGGTTGAGTACGAAAACAAGGCTTTTTGTTCTCAACTGAGAACTTGGGGAGACGGTTGAGTACGAAATCAAGGCTTTTTGTTCTCAACTGAGAACTCGGGATTCCAGTTGAGTACATTATAGCCCGAAATCGTACTCAAGTGGGACCTTTTGACCAAGCAGGAGGTATCATTATCATAGTTGCTTGCCGGTGACCTGGACACTGCCCGGGAAGCATTCAGGTCCTCCTTTGAGTGAACATATTCCAGGACGGTATTTTGTAGGTAACCACAACATCCTGAGTATCAATGAGAAACTGTTTCAAGAAGGGAAAGATGTTCAGATTCCGGGTGCTGAGGGGTGACTATCTGACCTTGGCACCGCCGCCGGAATATGCGGCCTCCGGCGGCTGGGCGCTGCGGGGAGCTCCGCCCCAAAGGGCTCTCCTCGCGCCCTGCCAAAGGCACGACAGGATCCCTGGTCGAGCCGGGGATGACGGTGGTGGAAGGCGGCAGTTGGCTGCAACGTTAGGGCGCATTTACCCGTACAGGGCTGCGAAGCAGCAAGCGCCCGGTGTTGCAGCCGCTGGCGCAATAGATTCCCGGTCGAGCCGGGAATGACGGTGGTGGAAGGCGGCAGTTGGCTGCAACGTTAGGGCGCATTTACCCGTACAGGGCTGCGAAGCAGCAAGCGCCCGGTGTTGCAGCCGCTGGCGCAATAGAGATCCCTGGTCGAAGCCGGGGATGACGCAGGAACGAAGTGTGAAGATAATTTGGGATAAAAGGAGCAGGTGGCCGATAACTCAGCCACCTGCTCATAAACATCATGTTACCAAGATTACTTCTGGACGATCCTGATTACATAGTCGGTGTCCGGAAGGTTGGCAGGGAGGGTGACGAGAAGCCGGTCTTTGAATTTCTTGAATACCAAAGGCTTGCCGTCATACAGGGCTGTGACTGCCTTAACCTTGGCCTTCTTGGCAACCGGAATCTCGATTACCGCACCCGGATTCTCGAACACATGGAGATAGAACGTCTTAGGGTTTCCGATAGGTGCAGTCGTAACTCCCCATTCCTGCTCGGCGAGAGGTCCGGGACCGCAACCCTTGATGGATTCTCCATTCACCCTCATCCATTCGCCGATGCCTTTGAGCCTGTCGAGCGCCGCCTGAGGCAGCTCACCACTGGCCTGAGGACCGATATTCAGGAGAAGGTTCGTATTCAGGGAAACGCACTGGGCAAGCTTGCAGACCAAGTCCTTGATGCTCTTGTAGTCCTGGTCGGACACACTGTAGCCCCAGGAATGGTTCATCGTCTGGCACATCTCCAGAGGAAGCGTACCGATTTCCTGGCCCTCCGAGAACCCTGCGGTATTCTGCCCCGGAAGATCCCTTTCGAACATCTGGAAGTCCTCCCCTTCTATCGGAAGGATATGATGGTTGTTGCCTATCAGGACATCCGGGTTGAGAGAATGCAGATAGCTGTAGAACTCCGGCATCTTCCAGTCGAACGGAATGCTGTCGCGCTTGTGGTCCCAGTAACCGTCGAACCAGAGGGCGCGGACCGGAGCATAGTTCTCCATAAGTTCCTTGCACTGGGCTTTCATGAAAGCCAGATAGTGGTCGTAGTCCTGCCTGTCGGTCCTGCGGCCGGCATTGCGGCCAGACTCACCGAGAGGATAATCATCCCTGGTCCAGTCCAGGATGGAATAGTAGAACTGGAGTTTCAGTCCCTGCTCGTGGCAGGCGTCGGCAAGTTCCTTGATCACATCCCGCTTGAACGGAGTTGCATCAACGATATTGTAGTCCGACTGCTTGGTGGCGAACATAGAGAACCCGTCATGGTGGCGGGAGGTGATGGTCACATATTCGGCCCCTGCATCCTTGAATGCCTTCACCCACGCCGATGCATCATATGCGGCAGGATAGAAGCCGGAAGCAGCCTTGGCATATTCCCCGGCGTTCAGTTTTCCGGTGTTCATGTACCACTCGCCCTGGGCGTAGGAAGCATAGATTCCCCAGTGAAGGAATATTCCGAAACGCTCCTTGACGAATTCCTTTCTTTCGCGGATATTGCCTTCCGAAGGCAGGTATGCCTGAGCAAAGGCGCAAGTCGATGCTAGCAGCATCGCTCCCGCGATCATCATCGTTTTCAACGCTTTCATATCCAAGTGTTTCTATACTCCGCCGAAGGCACTGTAACCACCATCGACAGGAATGATGATGCCGGTCACGAAACTGGACATGTCGCTGAGGAGATAGAGCATGGTGCCGACAAGGTCCTCAGGTTCTCCGAACTTGTGGGTCGGAGTATTGGCGATGATCTTGCGGCCGCGCGGCTTCAGTTCGCCGGTCTGCTCGTCAGTAAGGAGGAAACGGTTCTGGTTGGTCAGGAAGAATCCCGGAGCGATCGCGTTGCAACGGATGCCGGTCTGGGCAACATGGACGGCATACCACTGGGTGAAATTGTTGATCGCACCCTTGGCGGCGGAATATGCCGGAATCTTGGTCAGAGGACGGAACGAGTTCATCGAAGATATGTTGAGAACGTTCCCCTTCCCTGCCTCGAGCATGTCCTGGGTGAATACCATAGTCGCCAGGAGAGTCCCCTTGAAGTTGAGGTCGAACACGAAGTCGAAACCTTCCATGTCCAAACCGTAGAAGGTGTCGGCCAGGTCATCGTCCATGGTCATCTGCTCTGCCTTGCAGGTCGCCTTCGGAGAATTGCCTCCAGCGCAGTTGATCAGGAAATCAATCTTCCCGAGCTTGGCATGGACCTCGTCGCGGGCTGCGAGGAGGGCCTCCTTGTCCAGCGTGCTGGCTGAAATGCCGATGCACTTGATACCGAATTCGCGGGCTATCGCCTCGCCTTTTTCAGGGTTGTCCTTTCCCCTGCTGATCACGGCCAGGTTGACTCCGGCCTCGGCCAGCCCCCTCGTAAGGGCCATCCCGATCACTCCGAAGCCACCGGTGATAACGCAATTCTTGCCTTTAAGGTCGTCGAATGAATATTTCATATCCGTAAAACTTTATTCTGCAAAAAGTCTTCTGATGTGACGCTCACACAGGTTCTCGATTACCTGCTCGGCGATTACATCGCTGTGTTTCTCGAGCGCCGGATAGTACTCGTCCCCAAGTTCCGCAGCTATCTTGTAGCTGACATGGATCAGCTGGCGGAAGGAAGGATTGTAGAGAGGGTCCTCCTGGTTGTGCCTCATCGTACGGGCATAGGTCTGGGCATCCCACTTCGCGACCTCTTCAGGAGAAGGAAGGGCATCCACGTCCACGTCGATCACGGTAGCATACGGCACGGTCAGTTCGTCCATGCGGCCGAGGGCGTTGACATAGATCTTCTTGGCAAGTTCCAGAGCCTTAGGATCGGCCACAGCAAGTCCTATGTTCTCCTCGAGCCAGGTGGTGCCGGCTGTCTTGATGTGGATTCCCTTGTTGTATTTCCGGATCAGGCGACCCATGATAGGATAGATGGAGAACTTGTCGGAACCTGAGTGGATGGAAAGCTTGAGATTGTCGCACATTCCGAACTCCTTGACGGCGAAATCAATCACCAGGAGGTCTTCCTCGAATTCCTTTTCGAACCTGGCGATGTCACCACGGTAATCTACACCCTTGTTGAAACGGCCCGTGAATTTTGGAGCGATCGTCTGCGCAGGGACTTTCTCGTCTGCCAGTGCAGCCAGGATAAACAGCATCTCCAGAGGGGTCTGGGCATCGTTGACTTCATCCATCGACACCTCGGTGACGAAATTGTCCGCACCCTTGACCTCGGCTATGTGACGGTAGATGCGTCCGGCTTCACGGACTGCGAAGAGGAAGTGTCCGGCTATTTCGCGTACCTTCTCTTCTGTCACCTCGAAAGGCTCGGCGATGCCAGGGATCCGCACCTCGCCGATGAAACGGCGGTTAGCCTCCACGAAGGCATCGACATCCTTCGGATCGGCAGGCTTGCCGATATAGTCCGCCACATCGATCGTAAAGAAGTCGGAGGCTTCGATGAACCTGTCGACATTGTTGAGGTTGATGTGGTCGGCATCCACGAAATACTGGCCTGTGTATCCGAGAGCCTTGACGGCTGCATCCGCTTCCCTGCGGGTTTCCATCGGGACCGTATTCACGATCTGGTGTTCTCGGTTGGACTTGTTCCACACCGGAACGAAGCTCACCCCGAATTCTTCTTCCGCCTTGAGGAGCGCTCTCAGCTGGGCGACGCCTTCGTGGGAGAAGCGGTCGCCGACTCCGAATGAATATTTACCTATTTTCATATAGCAGTGTTATTGATTATGCGATGTATGTACCGGAAACAGTATCACCTCCGTGGCCGGTCCAGTTCGTGTGGAAGAACTCTCCCCTCGGACGGTCGGTGCGCTCGTAGGTATGGGCTCCGAAATAGTCCCTCTGGGCCTGAAGCAGGTTCGCAGGAAGCCTGGCGGTACGGTAACCGTCGTAATATTCGAGGGCGGCGGTGAGGGTAGGTGCAGGGACGCCGTTGGCGATGGCCTTGCAGACTACGTTCCTCCAGCCCTGCTGTGCCTGGGCGAGTTTCTCCTTGAAGTATGGATCCAGGAGGATGTTCGCAAGCTCAGGGTCTTTATCGAAAGCCTCCTTGATCTTGCCCAGGAATACGCTCCTGATGATGCATCCGCCTCTCCAGAGGAGAGCTATGCCGCCGTAATTCAGATCCCAGCCGTTGGCCTTTGCCGCGGCACGCATGAGCGTGAATCCCTGGGCATATGAAACCACCTTGGCGGCGAAGAGAGCCTTCCTCAGGTCCTCCAGGAAGTCGGCACGGTCTCCGCAATACTTCAAAGGCTTAGGCCCCTCGAGTATTCCGGAAGCCACCACCCTCTCGTCCTTCTGGGCGGAAAGGCAGCGGGCATACACCGATTCGCTGATGAGGGTGAGCGGAACTCCCTCGTCCAATGCTGAGATGGCTGTCCATTTGCCTGTACCCTTCTGGCCGGCGGTGTCGAGGATATAGTCGAGCACGTAGTTGCCGTCTTCGTCCTTCTTCGCCAGGATATCCCTGGTAATCTCGATAAGATAGCTGTCCAGGTCACCCTTGTTCCACTCCGCGAAAGTCTCATGCATTTCCTCGTTGGTCATGCCCAGGACATCCTTCATTATCTGGTAGCATTCGCAGATGAGTTGAATGTCACCGTATTCGATTCCGTTGTGGACCATCTTCACGAAGTGACCGGCTCCACCCTGTCCGACCCAGTCGCAGCATGGAGTGCCGTCGGCCACCTTGGCGCTGATGCCCTGGAATATCGGCTTGACGAAAGGCCATGCCGCAGGAGAGCCGCCAGGCATCATCGAAGGGCCATTGAGAGCACCTTCTTCACCTCCGGACACACCAGTTCCGATGTAGAGGAGTCCCTTGCTCTCGACATATGCGGTACGGCGGGCGGTATCCGGGAAATGTGTGTTGCCGCCGTCGATGATGATGTCTCCCTTGTCAAGGAGCGGAATCAGGCTCTCGATGAAATCATCCACAGGCTTGCCTGCCTTGACCATCAGGAATACCTTGCGGGGTGCCTTGAGGGATTGGATGAAGTCTTCAAGGGAATGGGCGCCGTAGAAGTTCCTGCCCTTCCCGCGGCCTGCCATGAAGCGGTCGACTTTTTCAACCGTCCTGTTGAATACGCTCACATGGAAGCCCTTGCTTTCCATGTTCAGAGCAAGGTTCTCGCCCATTACGGCGAGACCCACGAGTCCGATGTCTGATACTGGTGTCATTATCTGTTGGTATTAATCAATTATCAATCATTGAATCTGTCCCTGTATGCCCATAGGCCGAGAGCAGGATTGGAAATGTAGTATATCTCCTCGCCGTCCGGCATGATGTTCCAACCGTCCTTCAGGCTGTCGGCAGGATAGCGGCGGAGCATTTCCCCAAGGTCCCCGTAAGCGAACCCGACGCTCTCTATCTCCTCCCTGCTCATCCCGGGACCAGGGCAGTAAGTAATCTTGAACCGACCTTCGGACGATCCGTGTATGAGATGGGCAGAAGCACCCAGGTTGTCCTGGAGGTCAGCATTCGCGCGAGTCGCCTCGAGGGTATGAGGAGTACCCTTGTAACCATATTTGCGTATCAATCCGTCAATGGTCCTGTCCTCTCCGAACTCTTTCAGGGCAGGAGCGAGGATAACCAGCTCGGCATCGTCCGCCAGGGCCATCCTGGTCCTGTAAACGGCCTTGTTGCCGAGCCATGTACTCTTGAACTCTTCCGGGTCAAGATACACTATGCACTTGCGGATCTCATGGTCCACCATGATGAAATTCGTCTCGAGCGAAAGCTCAGAAGCCTTCTCGAAACATTCGAAATCATCGCCAATGAACAGGCCTCTGGTCACCATCTTCCCGCTATCATCGTCCTTGGCGCGGACGGTGAGGATATACACGATCGGAAGATCCTTGATGAAATGGGTGCGGCCATATTCGAGGACATCGCGGACAGGGGTCCGGGCACGTCCCATTATGCGCTCCATACCGTAGGACGCCCCCAGGAAATGGCTTTTGTTGATTCCTTCGGAGCCTCCCACTCCCACGAATATGTTCTTGGCATGGTTAGCCATACCTATGACCTCGTGAGGAACGACCTGACCTATGGAAAGGATCAGGTCGAAAGACGGATCGAGCAGCAGTTTGTTGACCTGGACAGGCCAGCTGTAGCTGACCCTCCCCTCCGAAACCTCTTCCACATAGGAAGCCGGGACTTCTCCTACCGTCACGACATCGTTGCGCCAGTCGTGGACCCGGAACTTTTCTTTCGGAATACTCCCGAACATCGAGGATATCTGCCCGTCAGTCATAGGGGAATGGGTCCCTAGAGCCGGCATGACGTCAGTCAGGGCGTCCCCGAAATAGTCATTGCACATTTCGGTTATCGGGCCTGCGAAGGAATTCAGGCGCGTGAAATCCGGAGGAATCGCCAGGACACGATGCTTTGGACCCATCCTGTCGAAAACCTCCCCGAGTATCGTCCGAATCTCTTCCGGACTTATGTCTCCGGTACTGGAACCGCGGGCGAAGTAAAGCATATCCCTACCTCTTTACCCTTGCATTGCCCTGCCATACACTCCAGACCTGCTCCTCGTCGGCAGGCTGGGCATAATCTGTCTGGAACGTCGTAGCCAGCGCACCGCTAGCCCATCCGAACTGGATCCATTTCTCCGGCTCCCATCCCTTGAGGATGGCATAGAGCAAGCCTCCCACGAATCCGTCTCCTCCTCCGATCCTGTCAAGGACGTGGATTTCCCTAGGCATGACCACCTGCCACTCATCTCCGGCAAGCATGATCGCTCCCCAGTTATGCGAGTTGGTATCGTTCACCTGACGCAGGGTGGTAGCGAACACCCGTGCTCCCGGATAGCCGGCCTTCACCCTGGTTATCATCTCCTTGAACCCGTCGATCTTGGCAGCGATGTCCTTGCCGCCAGCCTCAGGCCCCTGGATGCCGAGACACAACTGGAAATCCTCCTCGTTGCCGATCAGGATGTCGGCGACTGAACATATCTCACTGAATATGTCGTGCAGTTCCTTTTCCCTGCCAATCCAGAAAGAAGCGCGGAAGTTGAGGTCGAAGGATATGACGGTGCCGTATTTCTTCGCAGCACGGGCGATTTCGAGACAGAACTTGCCTGTGTCAGGGCTCAGGGCAGCGATCAGACCTGACAGATGCACGATCTGTACGCCCTCTTCACCGAATATCCTGTCAAGGTCGAAATCCTTCACGTTCAGGGTCCTGCCCACTTCGCCTGCACGGTCGTTCCAGACCCTCGGGCCCCTCGAACCGTAACCGCTGTCTGCGATGTTGATCTGGTGACGGTAACCCCAAGGACCGCCCTGAGGCACGTCCGGACCCTCGAAATCCATCCCCCTGGAACGGAGGTTGGACTTGATGAATGCGGCGAACGGGCTGCCCTGGACGAAGGTGGTCAGCACCTTGACCGGCAGTCCCAGGTATGAAGAAATGCTCGCCACGTTGGTCTCGGCGCTCGTAGCCTGCAGGTGCAGGACATCGGATGACTGTACCGGCTGTCCGTTCTCCGGAGTGACGCGCAACCCCATGCTCGTAGGCACGAGAAGCGCATATTTGCAGTTTTGTCTCAAAGTAATATCCATCTCTTGTAGAATTTGTTCAAACCTTACTGTCACAACACTGCAAATATAGCAAAAAAAACCGTTTTGGCAAACGTTTGTATTTTTCCTCTATTCGATCGGCATCGAGGCTATCACCTTGAGGTTGACCTCGCGCAGCCGGGCCTCGTCCATCTTGATGATTTCCCGGTCGTAAGTCATCAGGCCGTTGACTTCACCCTCGACATCGGTGGTCTGGGTATATACCGCCGCGCTGCACCCCTGCCTGATGATGAGCATCAGGTTATCAGCGAATCCTTCATATTCTTTCAGGACATCTTCCCCGCTCTTGTACTGGACATATCCCCAGTTCCTGTCCGCCTGCCACAGATGGCCTGCGACAGGGAAGCCTATGCCTCCGTACTCTCCGAGCACGTTGATCATTTCCTTGTCCCACATCCGCATCGCCGGCCAAGGATAATGATGGTTGTCGAGGATATCCCCCACCCCGACTTCCCAGTTGCCGCCGGATGACTGGTTGACGAGCCTCGTTGGGTCGCAGGAATATGTGAAGGCGACCACGTCCTTGGTGTCGAACTGGCTCCAGGCCTCGTTGAAAGGCACCCAGACAGCTATGCACTGGAACTTTTTGAGCTGACCGATGATCTCGCCCCATTCCTTGTAATAGTTGGCCTTGGCCTCGAGAGTGGCAGGGAAATCGGTCCCTTCTCCGTAATAGTACATCCCCCAGACGTTCTTGCTGTTGCCGGAGAATGAAGGCATATCCTGCCATACGATCATTCCGAGGCGGTCGCAGTGATAGTACCATCTGGACGGCTCGACCTTCACGTGCTTGCGTATCATGTTGTACCCGAAATCCTTGGTCTTCCGGATATCAAACTCCAAAGCCTCGTCCGTCGGAGCGGTGTACAGGCCGTCAGGCCACCATCCCTGGTCGAGAGGGCCGAACTGGAAGATTGCTTTCCCGTTGAGTCCCAGCAACTTGGTGTTCTTGTTCTTGATATATGCTCCGACTTCGCGGATGGCCGTGTAGGCAGCCACCCTGTCGATTATCTTGCCGCCACGGAGTATCTGGATGTCAAGGCCATAGAGATACGGCCGGTCCGGAGACCAAAGCTTCGGATCCCTTACGTTCAAGGTAACCGTGCCGCCGGGCACTGTCATTCCCGAGGCAAGCACTGCATACAGGCCATCCTTGGCGACCGCTGCTGCCTGGGCACTCTCCGTAGAGTAGCCTATACCGCCGTCCTTGAGGAAAACCTTCACGACGTCTCCTTCCTGGACTCCCTCCGTGCTGACAGTCACGTCAACGGTACCATCCTTTATGTTCGATACCACATCATAGTCGGTGATATGGCTCTTGGAGACAGGCTCCATCCACACGCTCTGCCATATTCCCGAGACGGCCGTGTACCAGATTCCCTTCGGATTTGAAACCTGCTTCCCGCGAGGCTGCAGGTCATTGTCCGTAGCATCCAGAACCTTCAGTACAAGGGTGTTGGTACCCCCGTTGACATACGGAGTCACATCGAACGAGAAATGAGTGTAGCCACCGGTGTGAGTTCCCACCAGGATGTCGTTCACGAACACATCCGCCCGCCAGTCGACGGCTTCGAAATTCAGCATCAGACGCTTTCCTTTCCAACCTCCCGGCACCTTGAAAGTGGTCTTGTACCACAACGCATCATCCGCCTTGAGCTTCCGGCCGACGCCGGAAAGGGATGATTCCACCGGGAACGGAACAAGGATCCGGCCCTCGAAGGCCTCGGGCTTCGGATCCGCCTTACCGGTTATCGAATATTCCCACAAGCCGTTGAGGGATTTCCATTCCGGGCGCACCATCTGCGGACGGGGATATTCCTTGTGGACGTTGGCAGGAGACACTTCTTCCGCCCACCTGGTCCTGATCCTGTCGCCGGCCGGAGCCCATTCCTGCGCCGATACATGACCGGCAAGCAAAAGCACCGCCGAGCATAATGTGATAAGATTGAATTTCATCCTGATTATTTTTTGAAAGATTATATGCGTGTATATACACAAAGATACGCAATTATTTGCTTAAATTTGTGTGATTTGAACTAATCGAAAGAAAATGGTTTCCTTTATCATCAGCCTTCTGGCCCTTCTGGCAGGGTACTTCTTCTACGGAAAAGTCGTTGAAAGAGTTTTCGGGCCGGACAAGAACCGCCCCACCCCTGCGGTAGCCCATCCTGACGGAGTCGATTACGTACCTATGCCAACCTGGAGAGTATTCATGATCCAGTTCCTCAACATCGCGGGTACGGGTCCGATCTTCGGGGCCATCATGGGAGCCAAGTTCGGCCCTTCCGCATACCTGTGGATCGTTTTCGGGTGCATCTTCGCCGGTGCGGTCCATGACTACCTTTCCGGAATGCTGTCTCTCCGGAATGACGGATGCGGACTGCCTGTCCTCATCGGACGCTATCTCGGCAATGTCACGAAGAACATCATGCTCGTGTTCGCCCTCCTTCTCCTGGTCCTCGTCGGCGCCGTTTTCGTGTACAGCCCGGCAATCATCCTCGGCAGCATATTCGGGAGCGGAGGATCCCTGGCCATCCTCTCGTGGGTGGTCCTGATATTCTTCTATTATGTGATCGCCACGATGCTTCCTATCGACAAGATCATCGGCAAGATCTACCCTCTGTTCGCAGTGGCGCTCATTTTCATGGCCATAGCCCTCATGGTGGGCTTGTTCGTGAAATGGCCTTCCATTCCGGAATTCTGGGACGGGCTGGCCAACAAGGGGCCTGAAGTTGGATTGACAGGGCAACCGATATTCCCTTGCCTGTTTATAACCATAGCCTGCGGTGCAGTCAGCGGCTTCCACGCCACACAGAGCCCGCTCATGGCACGCTGCCTGAAGAACGAGAAGCTCGGAAGGCCGGTATTCTACGGATCGATGATCACAGAAGGCCTGGTAGCCCTGATCTGGGCGGCTGTGGCTTCATACTTCTTCTTCGACGGAGGCGCGGCCGAATGCGGTTCCGACATCACCGCCTCAGCCCCGGCAGTGGTCACTGCAGTTTCCAAGAAATGGCTCGGCCTGCTTGGCGGTATCCTGGCAATCCTCGGAGTCGTTGCGGCACCTATCACCAGTGGCGACACTGCCTTGAGAGGTGCACGCCTGATCGTTGCGGACTGGCTCAAGCTGGACCAGCAGCCGATCCGGAACAGACTCAGGATCAGTATCCCTCTTTTCGTGCTGACCGGCCTGATGCTGTGGTTCAACATCACCAACGAAAATGGCTTCAACACCATCTGGAGATACTTCGGCTGGGCCAACCAGACCCTGGCGGTATTGACGCTCTGGGCCATCACGGTCTATCTGACCACTACGAAGAAAGGGTGCTGGTATCTCATCAGCCTATTGCCTGCCTGCTTCATGACTGCGGTCAGCGTCACTTTCATCCTGGTGGACAAGGTCGGCTTCAGGGTCAATACGGCAGCTGCCCCGTGGATCGGGATCTGTACTTTCATCATCGCCGGCATACTCTTCACAATCTGGAAAAACTACTGGAAGAAGCATAAAGCGGAAACAACTAATAATTAATGATATATGTACGACTCCAATAACGGGCTCTGGATAGCCCACTGCGAAAAAGGGCCTCTCTCCATCGTAGGGAAGATGGCCAACAGGCACGGACTTGTAGCCGGAGCCACAGGAACCGGAAAGACCGTCACCCTGCAGGTGATGGCCGAGAGCTTCTGCCAGGCCGGGGTCCCATGTTTCATGGCCGACATGAAGGGAGACCTTTCAGGAATATCCCAGGCCGGAAGGACCAGCGGCTTCATAGAGAAGAGAATGCCGGAATTCGGAATCGAGAATCCTCAGTTCCAAAGCTGCCCTGTACGTTTCTACGACGTATTCGGCGAGCAGGGACATCCTATGCGCTGCACCATCTCCCAGATGGGACCACAGCTCCTCACCCGTATCCTCGGACTGACCGAGGCCCAGGAAGGCGTTCTCAACATCATGTTCAGGATTGCGGACGAGAGAGGCCTGCTCCTCGACGACATCAAGGACATGCGCTCCTGCCTGAACTATATCTCCGAGCATGCTGCCGAGTACTCCCAGATGTACGGAAACATCGCCACGGTGTCCGTAGGCGGCATCCAGAGGGCTCTCCTTACACTCGAGAACGAAGGAGCCGACAAATTCTTCGGTCAGCCTTCATTCGACATCTACGACCTGCTGGCCACCGAAGGCGGCAAGGGAGTGATGAGCGTACTTGCAGCAGACAAGCTGATGCTCAAGCCGAAGCTCTATTCCACCTTCCTCCTCTGGCTGCTCTCGGAGCTTTACGTAACGCTTCCTGAAGTCGGTGACATGGACCTTCCTAAGCTCGTATTCTTCTTCGACGAGGCCCACATGCTGTTCGACGACACATCGAAGGCCCTCACGGACAAGATCGAGCAGGTCATCCGCCTGGTCAGGAGCAAGGGTGTAGGCGTGTATTTCGTCACCCAGAGTCCGACCGATATCCCTTACAACATCCTGGGCCAGCTCGGAAACCGCGTACAGCATGCGCTGCGCGCTTTCACTCCTCGCGACCAGAAGGCCGTCCAGGTGGCAGCCGAGACCTTCAGGACCAATCCGGAGTTCAACACCTACGAGGCTATCACCAGCCTGGAGACCGGCGAGGCCCTGGTTTCCTTCCTTGACGAGAAGGGTGCCCCTAGCATAGTCCAGAGGGCAAAGATCCTCTTCCCTCTCAGCCAGATCGGTGCGATCAGCGAGAGCCAGCGGGACCAGATCATCAAGCAATCGAAGACCTACGGGAAATACGACAAGCTGGTTGACCGCGAAAGTGCCTTCGAGACCCTGATGGCGGAGAAAGAGCGCCAGCTGAAGGAGAGCAAGGCCGACGAAGAGGAGATTGTCGAGAAGAAGGAGAAGAAAACCTCTTCGAAGAGCGGTGGGAGCAAGAAAAAGAGCACTTCCATGTTCGGCAAGATCACCAAGGCGGTGGTCACTGCAGTGACAGCGACGGTGGCTACGGCAGTCGGGAACGAGGTGTCCAGCAGGGTTACCGGCAAGAAGACCAAGACCACGACGAAGGACACTGCAGGTAAAGTACTCAAGAATGCCGCCAGTGCAGCGACAAGGACAATTACCCGTTCGATACTCGGAAATTTAGGGAAATAGTATTCATGACAACTTGCCCTTTGGGGCGCATTTACCCGTACAGGGCTGCGAAGCAGCAAGCGCCCAAAGGGCAGAGTTGTCAGGAATACAGATACGACCTATTCGAAGAAGGAGAAGTGTACGCGCCCGTACCGCTTCTCTTTTTTGAACCTCGGATGGGAGACGAAAGAATGCTCGTCCCCGTGTTCGAGGATGAAATAGCAGCCAGGATGCAAGATATCCTTTGAGAAAACCTTGTCCGGAAGGGTTTCAAGTCCTTCCAGGGCATAAGGCGGGTCTGCGAATATGATGTCGAACTTCTCGTGGCAGATATCCAGGAAATCGAAGACATTGTCCCGGACCATGGTCACATTGTCCAGCCCCAGGCGCTTCGCTTCTGTCTTGATGAATGAAGCGTTCTCGCGGGACATCTCCACTGAATATACCCTGGAGGCTCCCCTGGAGGCAAATTCGAAGGCTACGGCTCCTGTGCCGCCGAAAAGGTCCAGGACCTTCAGGTCCTCGAACTCATATTCGTTGTCCAATACATTGAAAAGGCCCTCCCTGGCAAAATCCGTGGTAGGGCGAGCCTTGTATCCTGCAGGAGGGTCGATTTTCTTCCCCTTCAGACGTCCTCCAATTATCCTCATAGTTTCTCCACAGCCTTGAAATACCTGTAGAGGGACATCTCCTCACTTTCTGCCAGAGGTGACCGGAAGAACACCGAAGAGACCTCGGGATTCATCTGGAGTTTCTTCACGGCCATGAAGAGGAAATACTCGGCCGTGGTGAAGTCAGCCGCACGGAAAACATTGGACAGCAGGAGGTTCCCGCCCTGGGCGATAGCCAGATGGAGATAAGTTCCATCGTAGGATGCGGCTATCTTGTTGTATTCACCGATCCCTGGAAGGGCTTTCAGGAGATGGTACATCTCAGGCAGCCTCTCTTCCTCAGCGGAGCCTGCAGAAAAGGAATACACCAGCACAGCGGAATACTCCGGTATGCTGATGTATTCGACTTCTTCGTCTTCCTTCAGTCGGACGGTCCTCGCCAGCGCTTCGCGGGCGGAAGCGGGATCGAAGAAGGAAACCGGAATCAGAGCTATGCTACTCCCAGTTTCCGGCATTGTTGTTAGGTGCGGTAATGCTACCGACCTGGAGTCCTTCGTAACGTCCCTGATCCTTGAGCTCGGATACCATATTGACGATGAGCTGGTGGTCAAGGCCGTTCAGGATAGACTTCCAAGGCATCTTGGCTTCGAAGAGAGGGACATCCACACCTGAAACCTTCTTCACGATGGCATCCATCTCGATATTCTGCACTTCAGCAGGAACTTCGCCTTCCAGCGCGAACGGAATCTTGTCGAGATCGTCGACGTTGAAGTTATCCCTGCTCTTGAAGAGGGTATCCTTCACGGCGATCTTGTTCTGGATCTGGAATACGAGGTTCTTGTCTCCCTGGAGGTAGAGCTTGTACAAGCCGGCGTCGTTGATGCCCTTGTTGGCCCTCTTCACCTCGTTGGTGTGAGCGACTGCGAGGGAGTCATCCTTGGATCCTACCTGCATGAGGACTACCATCTGGCCATCCTTGTAGAACTGCTTCAGGGTGTCGAAAGAAGCTGTGAACCTGTCGTTGACGCCCTTGAAGGCGACCTGGAGTTCACGGATGTCCTTGAGACGCTGTACCGCCACTTTCTTCCTGGCCTCAACTTCCTTGTTGAACCTGACAGGCTGCATTACGCCGTCGATGATCTTGTAAACGATGAAGCAGGCGCAGAGCGCGAGCAGGATGCAAAGGATTGCTTTTAGTGCTTTGTTCATTATTCTGGTTTTTTATGATTTGCTTTAAAGTGAACGCACATCGCGTCAATTCTGGACAAAGTTAGAAAATTGATTTATGAAATGCAATATAATATTTGTAATTTTGCACTTGCAAATGAACAGCATCAAAGCCCTTGACAGACTGGCTGGAGACTCTTCCAGCATCACGATAACCGTCCATATCCACCCTGACGGAGATGCCATCGGGAGCGGTACCGCCCTGATGTCCTACCTCACGGAATGCAGGGGGAAGGATGCCGTGCTTGTCGTGCCCGGAATCGTTCCCGAATCCATAGCCTTCATCACCGAGAATGTGCCGGAAGGACGGATACTGGAGTACGGACTGGATCCGGAAGGGGCCGGCAGGAGGATCCGTGAAAGCGACCTGCTGTTCTGCCTGGACTGCAACTCATATTCCAGGACCACTCCGGAAATGGAAGGGCTGCTGCGTGCTTCCTCCGCGAAGAAGGTTCTGATAGACCACCATCTCAATCCCGAGACCGAGTCGTACTCGCTGGTGTTCTCGGAGACTGAGATTTCGTCAACCTGTGAACTGCTGTACACGATCCTAAAGCGAATGCCGGACATCGGAGGGAAGGTGGAGAACCTGCCTGTGACCAGCCTGAACGCCTTGATGGCCGGAATGACCACCGACACCAACAATTTCGCGAATTCGGTCTGGCCGGGAACACTTGAGATGGCTTCCGAACTGCTTGCCGCCGGGGTCGACAGGGACGCAATACTCTGCAACCTTTACAACAGCTACCGCGAGAACAGACTGAGACTGATGGCGTACCTCGTAGGAGAGAAGATGAAGATCACGCCACAGGGAGCCGCCTACATGATCCTGGACAAGGAAACCCAGGAGAGATTCGATTTCCAGGAAGGCGAAAGCGAAGGGTTCGTGAATATCCCCCTTTCCATCAAGGATGTCGTCATGAGCATATTCCTCACAGCTGAGGAAGACAGGTTCAGGGTGTCGCTGCGCTCCAAGAGAGGTATTTCCGCCAACAGGTTCGCGATGGAATACTTCAACGGCGGAGGCCATGAGATGGCAGCCGGAGGCAAACTGCCATACGGAACAGGAATGACTTCTCCGGAGGACGCGGAGGCATACATATTGAAGGTATCCGGATTGTTTTTGAAGAAATGAGAAAGTCGCTCTGCATATACGCCGCCGCGGCCGTGTGCCTCCTTGCCGCTTCCTGCGGGAAGGAAGCGCTGAAGACCACCTACGGCAAACAGGAACAGTACATAGAGTCGATCGTGGAGAGTCTCAGCAAAGACGATACGGTCAGCGTGACCCGCAACGAAGGTTCCGTCCGTGTCACCATTGCCGAGGGGGAAGGTGAAGGATTGCGCGAAGGCGGTGCAGTGTCGTTCTACTATGCCGGGTACTTCATCAGTTCAGGCTCACTGAGCCCCGGCAACGTGTTCGCCACCAACTACGACACTTTCGCGGAGTCCATAGGCTGGGCCGTATCTGACTCGACCACCTTCGCCATACAGACCGTCGATCTCTCCGAAGATGACCTCGTGGAAGGTCTCAGGAACGGGATTATCGGAGTCAAGGGCGGCGAGGAGTGCTATGTGCTTTTCAGCGGGAAGCTTGGCTTCGGCAGCAGGATTGTCGGAACTATCCCGAGGAACTCCGCGTTGGCCTACCATTTGTGGATAAAGAGCGTCAGCAACAATTAGAAAACAAGGAACAAATGAATATATCCAACAGAATAACCGTAGTTTACGCCATCCTCGCCGCAATGGTGCTTGCCGCTTCTTGCGCCAAGGAAGGTACGTCGGAACTCAACGCAGACAACAAGGCGTATTTCGATGCGTGGATGAAAGTCAACCACCCGTCCGTCTCTCCGACCGGACTTGGAGTGTACATCATCGACGACCAGCCCGGAACCGGCGCGGTGATAGACGACGATGTGCTGTACATCCGCTGCGAGTATTCTTCCATGGACCTTGACGGCAATTACACAGGAACCACATACGAGAGTATCGCAAGGCAGGTCGGGACGTTCTCGGCAGATACCTATTACGGTCCCGCATGGGTTTTCAACCTCAAGAGCTACACTCAGGCCGGCATCCTGGAGATGTTGCGCGGTATGAGGGTCGGAGGCACCAGGACCGCTGTAATCCCGGGATGGCTCAACGTCGCCAAGGAATATGACACCGCCGAACAATACCTGAAGAATTGCACCGGAGAGAACAGCATCTACACCATCCATATCGATGACATCACTGACGACATAATGCAGTGGCAGGTGGATGCCCTCGAGAAATATGTCGCCAAGAACATGGAAGGAGTGGATTCCACCATGTTCGGGTACTACTACAAGCAGGTCAATCCCCCTTCAGACACGGCCACTTTCCCGAAGGACACCACTTTCTACATCAACTACACCGGCCGCCTTCTGGACGGAAAGGTGTTCGACACTAGCATCGAGGACACGGCCAAGGTTTACGGGCTCTATTCGGCCAAGAAAACCTATGCACCGAAGTACGTCAACATGAAAGAGAATTATAAGGACATCACGATGGGTGCGTCTTCGAGCGAAACCGGTTCGACGCTGGTGGATGGTTTCTCATACTGCCTGTCCAACATGAAGGCGCACGAAAAAGGAATTTGTGCCTTCTACTCTGAACTGGGATACGGTTACAGCGGAAGTGGCAGCGCCATCCCGCGTTTCGCTCCGATAGTGTTTGAAATAGAGATAGTCGATTATAAGGAATAGCAGGGTAAAATGGCTCAGTCGCACTCTGCTCCCACCGAACTTGGCAGCGAAGGAATAGGCAAGCTGCTTAAGAAGTACGCAGTCCCTGGTATCATAGCCATGACTGCGTCTTCTCTGTATAATATGGTGGACAGCATGTTCATCGGGCACATCCCGGGAGTCGGTTCGCTTGCATTGTCCGGCCTCGCGGTATGCTTCCCGCTGATGAACCTGGGAGCCGCCCTCGGCACCCTGGTCGGGGTAGGAGGTTCCACGCTGGTCTCCGTATTCCTTGGCCAGAAGAACTACAAGGGTTCCAACAAGGTGTTGGCCAACGTAGTCACCCTCAACTGCATAACCGGCTTGCTCTTCATCCTCCTGTGCCTTCCGTTCCTGGACAGGATCCTCTACTTCTTCGGAGCCAGCGACAATACGATAGGTTTCGCCCGGGACTACATGCTCATAATCCTCCTGGGCAACGTAATCACCCACCTGTATTTCGGACTGAACAGCATGATACGTTCCGCCGGCAATCCCAAGCTGGCGATGGGGCTCACCCTTTTCACGGTGATTTCCAATACCATACTCGACCCGGTATTCATATTCGTATTCAAGCTCGGGATCAGGGGTGCAGCCATTGCGACCATACTTTGCCAGGCTCTCGCCATGGCTTATTCCTTGCGCTATTTCACGAGGAAGGACAACCTGCTCCACTTGCCGAAAGGGATCTTCGCCTTGGACTGGAGGATTGCAAAGGATTCGCTCTCGATAGGCCTGGGGCCGTTCCTGATGAACGCCGCCTCCTGCATAGTCACGATGTTCATCAACCAGCAGCTGCTCAAATACGGCGGGGACCTGGCACTGGGAGCATACGGCATCGTCAACAGGATTAATTTCCTGTTCGTAATGATCGTCATGGGGTTCAACCAAGGAATGCAGCCGATCGCAGGATACAATTTCGGAGCACGCCTGTACTCCAGAGTGAAGAGAGTCTATGGACTCACTGCCCTGTGGGCAAGCGGGGTGTGCATCTTATGGTTCCTGGCTTCGGAACTGTTCCCGGACCTGATGATAGGGGTTTTCACTTCTGACCCGCAGTTGAAGGACATCGCCGACAGGGGTATCAGGGCGATGAATCCGGTTGTCCCTCTGGTAGGCTGGCAGATGGTTTCCACAAACTTTTTCCAGAGCCTCGGCATGGTCTGGAAGTCGATATTCCTCTCCCTCACCCGCCAGCTGCTTTTCCTGGTTCCGTTGGTTTACATACTGCCTTCGTTCCTGGAAGTCCGCGGCGTGTTTTTTGCTTTCCCTTGCAGTGATGCGCTTGCCTGTATCACAACTTTAATATTGATTTACAACCTGTTCCGGAAGTTCAGCAAACTCCGGGACGGAGCCGAGCCGGACTTGCTCGGAAGCAACATCAGATAGCCACACACTATGGACGAGAAAAGGATATTGATCAACATCGGCCGGGAATTCGGCAGCGGCGGCAAGCAGGTCGCCCTGATGATCGGGAAGAAACTCGGCATCAAGGTCTATGACAACGAACTGATCTCCAAGGCTGCGGAGGAAAGTGGCTTCAGCAAGGAGCTTTTCGAGCGCAGCGACGAGAAGCGTAGCATCTGGGGAATCTCTTCCTTCTTCGGCAACGGGAGGTTCGGGACCGCGCAGAACTATGTCGGGGACAACGAACTGTTCAAGATCCAGAGCGATGTCATCCGGAATATCGCCGAGAAAGAGTCCTCAGTATTCGTTGGAAGATGCTCCAACTACATCCTGAGGGATATGGACTGCCTCGATGTATTCATCACCGCCCCTCTGGAGGACAGGGTCCGCAGGGTAGCCGAGCGGACAGGGCTGGATGAGGATGAAGCCCGGGCAAGGATCGAAAGGCAGGACAGGACCAGGTCCACATATTACAATTTCTTCACTTTCGGTAACTGGGGTTCGTCTCAGGACTACGACCTCTGCGTCAATTCCTCATTGCTTGGCATCGAAGGTACGGCTGATTTTATCATCGCTTTCGGAAAGGAAGCGGGACTCATCTAAGGATCGGGAGGTATGGGAATGAGTGTTTCAAAGGCAGGCAGGATATTGATAGGGGCAACAGCCGCAGTTCTGGCGGCGGTCGGCGTCGCTGCGCTCGCAGGCACCGGCAGGCTTCATAAAGAAGATCCGAAACTCCCCGTCAACCTGAACGAGACTCTCACGAACGAGATGTCGGACACCTCCTCCCTGCTTGGTTTCGACCTGAAAGTCCGCCAGTACCTCAACCTCTGGGGGCTCCAGGGAGCATCCCTGTCGATAATGCGCAACGACTCGCTCCTGTTCGCCAAGGGATACGGATGGGCTGATACGAAGAAGAGGATGCAGCCCGGCAACATCCTCAGGATGGCATCGGTCTCGAAGCTTGTCACTGCTGCCGGGATAATGGTCCTGCAGGAAAGGGGCGAACTCTCCCTGAGCAGCACCGTATTCGGTCCGGACGGCATCCTCGACGATTCCCTCTATAATGCCGCAATCGCCGATCCGCTCTACTATAAGATCACCGTGGAAGACCTGTTACGCCACAAGGCAGGCTTCTCCAAGAAGGGCGGCGATCCGATGTTTTCCACCAGATGGATAATGATGCAGAACCACTGGAAGACGGTCCCGACGCAGGAACAGTTGATGGTGGTCCAACTCAAGAGGCCTTTGAAATTCGAGCCCGGGACTTGGCAGGATTATTCCAATTTCGGCTACCTGGCGCTCTCGATGGTCATAGAGAAGGTAAGCGGGATGACTTACGAGGAGTTCATCCAGAAGAATGTCCTTCATCCAGCCGGATGCTATGGATTCAGGATCGGAGGCAACTATTACAAGGACAAGTATCCGGAGGAAGTGCGCTACTACTGCCAGAAGGACGACCAGCCGGCCGAAGAGTTCAACAACAGCGGCAGGAAGGTCACAAGATGCTACGGCGGCAACAACGTGGCCGGTCTTTCGGGTGCCGGAGCATGGGTGGCATCTACCCCTGAGATCGCCCTCCTGGTGGCTTCAATAGACGGAAAACCGGAAGTTCCGGACATCATCAGCAAGGAAAGCGTGGATGCGATGACCGAATATTTCGACGAGGACACATATTCCCTCGGCTGGAACGACACCAAGCCTACGGGAGAGTGGACCAGGACCGGCACCTTCGCCGGCACCAGCGCCCTCGTGAAGTATTTCCCTGACGGAGAATGCTGGGTGTTCATCACCAACACCAGCACCTACAAAGGCCCTGCACTCGCCAAGTTCACCACCGCCCTCTTCGAATCACTCAGGGAAGACTATTCCACCAAGTTCCCGAAGCGCAACCTCTTCTACACGGAATAAACCACTCCGCCACACGTCATTGCCGGATTGACCTTCGTCATCCCCGGCATGACCGGGGATCCCTGTCATGCCCTACACTCACGTCATACCCGACCAGTCGGGTATCTCCATTCCCCGGTCAGGCCAGCTACGACCCCAGACCGGACACACTCATTGGAACACCACCAATAAACTTGAAGTGCCTCCGACGGCACCTGCCGCAACGGTCACTCCACACGGCAAGTTAAGGTTATTGTAGGAGAAAAGCAAGCCCTGCCTGCCGTCGGAGGTTTGGTTGCCCATCGCGTCATAGGAGTAGGTGAACGATCCGCTAGGCGTGCCGGCATCGGAGAGCCCGGTCATGCGGTTGCCCGAGAGGGTGAACGACAAGTCATTGTCGAGGCCCGTGTCGCCATACCTCTTGAGGGCTGTGATGTTGCCGTTGCGGTCGTAGGAGATGTTCTTTTCAGTGCGGGTCAGGGAACTCGATGAGGATGACCCGATGTACCTGTCCGCTCCGAGGATCCTCTTCATGCTGTCGTAGCCGTAACCCCGAGGAAACAATTGAGGTCGGCATATGCCGACCTCACATATAGCAATAGAACTTTACGGAATCAGTAACACCTCATTGCTCCTTTCCTTGAAATAGATGCGATCAAATTGGGAAAACAGAGGCGACAGGTCTTTGGGAAGCTGATGTATCCTATATGTTTCTTCATCACTCGGGTAATGGAAGGTTTCCCGGAGGTCCTGACGAGACAGAAAAACATGACTATCCCAATAATGTCTGGGGTCATCCCAACGAATCCGACTTATATCTCGAATGGTCCGGTCCATATTCAAACGCAACCCATAATAGTAGTTATGCTTGTCAAGAACCGACAGTGTTTCTCTTAATAGATCCAGGGCGTATAGTCCAACCCTGATCTGATCCAGTGTGAACATATCCTTGCATTCTTTATCCTTAATCCAGAATAATGGATAGAAGAGTCTTGAGGGCCAACCCAATGTGGGGGATCGAGATTCTCCAAAACGCCGTACTACTTCAAGCATCCTTCGAATACCTAATATCTCATCTTCCTCGCGCTTCATCTGTCCTAAGTATGGAACGGAAAACACATGCGCCAAGACTTCATCTGAATCCATATTTTGGATATAGCCATAATCTGTTTCCATTTCTCGACAAAGGTCCTGCAGAATAGTAAACCATTCTTCTAAAACAAACTTCCGACGAGCATCAGGGAAAAAACAAATCTCCGTCCACTCTGACTGATCTGTAAGATCTCTTCTAGGCTTCAGATCTGGAAACTCACTAGATATACTGATATAGACTTGCGGAGTTCTCGTTTTTTTTAAAAAGATTAAAGTAGGTCGCGAGATTTTTTCTTTTAACAACTCTTCCGTATTCGGATCCACCATTGTTCGTACAGGTTCGTAGTATCCCCACTTGTCGGGAGATATAATACCTCCTTTATAATGGAAAATGAAATTCACCAATTTATCAGCAAGAGGGCTTTGCGTCTTACCATGATAATTGGCGCTAACATCGGTCATCTTCAGGATACTGCCTGCACTCTCTCTTGCACATTTCTTGAGGAGATTATATAGCCGTTCATCAGTCATTGGCTTGGTTAACAGAACCTTAATAATATGTTTATTGTCTTTCATTCCAGTGATACATTTATTGATTAACGAGTTTCCATAATTCTTTCCAATCGCTTATAACTATTATCTGCCCACTCTCTTTCATTGAGGAAAGAGTACTTGTTAGCTCAGTATCTTTCTTGACAAAAAGGACAAACTGCTTGCCCGCATCTTTTGCAGCTTTGACTTCGCCTTGTATCTGTTTGGTATTGGACTGCTTAACAACATGCTTTATTTCTATTAAATAGTTGTTGGTCACCGCGTCGAGAATAACGTTTATTGACTCTCCTGTTATGGTTTCGGAAGCGAATAACCGCGTGTTCTTACACTACCTCACTCCTCACCGATCCGAGGCAGTCCTTCACTATAGCCATACCTAAATGTGTGTCCGGAACTTTACCGGACACACATGACATTATACTATAATTCGCTAACTGTATAATCAAAAGGCCATAAACCATATTTATTTATGTCACCGACAATTCTATTTAATAAACATGATTCAAATTCCACGTGTTTGAGACAATTAATACCAACGTAAAAAGAAGCTTCTCGTTTATCCCCAGCTACCGAAATCATAAATCCAAAACAATCGCCGTCTAACTCTAAAGCGCATTTACTGTAGAGATCTTTTCTAAGTTCATTAATAGATAATTGGGGGCAGTCTATTGCGTTTATTCCATAAAATACTTGCTTATTATTTATTCTACCGTTCTTCAATAAATAAATTATCATTCTATTCTCACTATAAGTCCAGATGGTTGAATTATTAGAATATGTAGAATACAAATAATAAACATTGCCATTTTGTTTGTAAATCTTATTAATCTGTTTGACCGTGATGTGTTTATTCTTGTTCATATAATATTTCGTAGATGAACATGATTCAAATAGTAATAAGATAAAAATCAAGAATAGAATCTTTGAACTAATCTTCATTTTTCTTGTCCTCCCATTTTTAAGAAATCTTTCCAACTAACAGTAGTTATAATTCGATTCTTATTAAAAAAGGTTACGGTACCAGTTCTAACCCCAATAATAAAACTATTACCTTGATATCCTAAATTTGTCATGGTTGTCTGTCCTTCATAATCAGCTTTTGATGGTAATGAACCTCCTAAGGTAAGTCCTCCTATGGTTGTTTTTGGATGTGTATGCCACCACATCTCAACTGATGAAGCATCAGTAGGCATCAAATTATTACCACCAATAACAAACATGTGCAAGGTCGCTTTTGCAACTAGATTCCCTTTATCATCTGTAGATATAAAAGCAGCTGGTCCCTGATCCCAGCGAGTTACTGTTTTTTCTCCATATAGAGAATGTCCTCCATTTTCTTTTTGGGATATAACTGTATCATCATATGATTGCTTGACACCTATTAATCTTTCCTTGGTAGGAATGTGCATAACTTTTTTACTCTCTGAAAGGTTACCCGTAAAATTCAGCCCAGCCTTTGTGGCTTTTTTGACCTGCCTGGCAACTGAGCCTCTAACAAGATAAGAACCTGTGGAATTTTTACCATCATCTCCGATAAGTTTAACTTTGCCCCAAAAATTCTTAGCGTAAATAGGATCTCTCCCATCCGTATCAACGAAGATTACAGGGTTGTCTCCGCAGAAGTTGTACGGCGACAAGCTTCCGTACTTCGCCGCCATCGGGTCGATGGTAGTCCAGCCTGCGATGAACGGGTCGTACTGCCGTGCGCCGAAGTCCACCTTGCCGAGGTCGAGGCTTCCAAAGGACTGCTCCTCCTTGCCGCCGAGACGGTAACGGTTGGCCGCCAGGACTGTGTTTCCCACGCTAAGCCTCGTGCCATAAGGGAGGTGGTCGTTCCGCTCCACGACCTGTGGCGATGCCAGCGACGAACTGATATCCACCACCGACCTGACATTCCCCAGGTGGTCCTTCACGAACCAGAGGTCCGTCAGCGTGTAGGTCGAGCCCGACTTAGTGAAGCCGATCCTTCCCTCGTCCCAAGAAGCGCTTTCAAAGACCTCGCTGCCTCCACCACTGGCCGGGACCGAATACACCATCGAACCGACGTACCTCTTCCCGGATTCGTCCGATTTGATCGCACTCACCTTCGTCCCGTCAGACAGGTAGGTATATGTCAATGAGCCTGAAGTGCCTCCGACGGCACCTGCCGCAGCAGTCACTCCACACGGCAAGTTAAGGATATTGTAGGAGAAAAGCAAGCCCTGCCTGCCGTCGGAGGCTGTTTCAGTCTTGTCCTGAAATAGGTTTACCGGATTTGTAAGTTGAAGAGTCAGATCTTTTCGAGGCTGGTACGGAAAGTATTATTATTCAATTAGATGATTAATCAGAGGGTGTCGATTATGCCTTTGTTCTGGCAGTCAATATGCTAATAATCAACAAGATAACTGATTTAACGGTACCAAAATCGGCACCGTTAAAATAATCAATCCGCTCGAAATCAACTAGTTAGCTGCCAGGCTAAATGTATCGTCCTGAAAGCAGCTACCAAAAACCTGCGGCCTTCCTGCGGCTGTCACCGGTCGGGCCCCTGAGTATCGATCCTGCAGGGGCCGACAGCCTAGATTGTACGAAATAACCAAAGGCGAAGACTGGATTCAGATTCGAAGCCTGAATGATATCTGGTTGCCTGCAGCCGCCGGGCGAATAGGAGGCGAAGGAATAGCGGTGCCCGCCGAGGGTGGCGGTGCTGCGAGGCAGCAGAACGGCGTGTATCTGACGGCAGTTGGCTGCAACGTTAGGGCGCATTTACCCGTACAGGGCTGCGAAGCAGCAAGCGCCCGGTGTTGCAGCCACTGACGTAAAGGGATTCCCGAGCAGGTCGGGAATGACGGGAGATTCCCGGTCGGAGCCGGGAATGACGGAGATTCCCGGTCAGGTCGGGAATGACGAAAAAAAGATCCCCGGCCTGAACCAGTGATGACGGTAATCAGGCCGGGGATGACGGAAACGTCTATGTAGGAATCGTCAACTACTTGTTGACGAACATCACTGCCTCAGCGATGGAATTGAGCTTCGTATCGACGCTGTCCGCGCGGCTTGCAAGCACGCAAGGAGCCGTCGTTCCGACGAGCATTCCAGCCTGCTTCACACCGTTTGCAAGCTTCGAATTGGTCTTCCAGAACACGTTGGCTGACTCGATGTTAGGGAACTCGAGGCAGTCGGCATCACCGGCTACAGGGCTCACGAGTTTCTTGATCTCAACGGATTCCTGGTCGATGGCCACGTCAAGTGCCAGAGGACCGTCTGCGATGCAACCCTTGATCTGACCACGGTCAGCCATTTTGGCAAGAGCGGCAGCCTCCATGCAGGCAGGCATGGAATCGAGCATCTGCTCGGAAGCAGCTATGAATGCAAGCTTAGGCTTGGCGATACCGAAGGACTTGGCGACACCGACGAGATAACCGGCGATCTTGACCTTCTGGCGGAAGTCCGGAGCAGGGATGACCGCCATGTCCGAAATGAACATCAGCTTGTGGTAGTTAGGGCTCTCAATCAAACCTACGTGGCTCAGGACACCCTTAGGAGGCAGAAGACCGGTCTCCTTGTTGAGGATGGCACGGAGGAACTTGTCGGTAGAGCAGAGACCCTTCATCAGGACATCTCCTTCTCCGTCATGGACGATCTGGACAGCCTTTGCGACAGCCTTGAGCTCGACCGGCTCATTGACGATCTCGAACTGACCGGCATCGATTCCGAGCTTTCCGCAGGTAGCCTTGATGAGTTCCTCATCACCGACGAGGG